>Ga0256407_10000783_pt1 | contig 71842 bp, 55 predicted proteins | sample RumenRJG_04DNA_FD_193489 | JGI IMG/M metagenome (GOLD analysis project Ga0256407, IMG submission 193489) | Bovine rumen microbial communities from Lethbridge, Alberta, Canada - RJG_04 | ecosystem: Host-associated > Mammals > Digestive system > Stomach > Rumen | place: Canada: Alberta... | reverse complement strand
CGTCACTTGTAAAACAAGATGCAACCCCTCTCGTTCCGGCCTGAGGCCGTAGTGGGTTGAAAGTGAACACCTTCCGGGAGGTTGCATCCCGGCTTACAAAGAGACTAGCTGGGGCTGGTCTCTTTTTTTACGGTGGAGGATGGCGAAGCGCTCTGCGCCGTCATCCTCTTAGCTGCTTTTATCATGAGTCCAAAGTCTGTCAAGGGTTTCCGCGCCGGCGGCACATCGTGCCCTTGACAGGCTGAAGGACGAGTGATACTTCCTTGCTTTTTCCTTCTTTTATGCGATATCCTGAGCCAGTTGGCGGCAGAAACGGAGGATATCATGGCAAACTTTTTTACCTATGAAGAACGTTTAACGCTGCAGAAACTCCTGAAGGAGGGGCTGTCATTTAAAAAGATCGCTGCTCAGCTGGGCAAGGACCCCTCTACAATCTCCCGTGAAGTGCGAAAGTATGCAGTAGAGATCGCAACCGGGAAACCCGGATACTCTTTCAATGCCTGCAAGAACCGGATGACATGTAAGATCAAGGCTCCTGCTCTTTGCGGAAACGAATGTACTCGCAAGGGTAGTTCCGGCACAGTATGCAGGCTATGCCGCTGTAATGATCATTGCCCGAGCTTTGTTGAGGAAGTCTGTGCCATAAGGGTTCATGTCCCCTATGTCTGCAATGCCTGCCCGACGATTGATAAATGCACGCTGCTCAAGACCTTCTATAATGCTGAGAAAGCACACTTAAAATCCCACCAGGTGATATCAGAGTCCAGAAGCGGTCTGTCAACCAGTGAAAAAGAAATCGCCAGACTGAACCGCATTATCACACCGCTTGTGAAGCAGGGGCATTCGATTCACGAAATCTATATCACGCATCAGGACGAACTGATGTGCAGTGAGAAAACGATCTACAACTACATCGATGACTGCCTCCTGGAAGTCCGCAACATCGATCTTCCCAGAAAGGTTCGTTTTCGTGCCCGCCGCAAGAAGCCGGAATTCAAAGTCGACAAGGGCTGTCGTGTCGGCCGCTCCTACAAGGAATTCGAAGCCTTTATGGAGAAGAATCCTGATACAGCAGTTGTCCAGATGGACTCTGTAATCGGCACGGTCGGAGGGAAGTGCCTGCTCACAATCCACTTCGTAGAGTCTTCTCTGATGTTGGCTTTCCTACGGGATGCCAATACATCCCAGTCTGTTATTGATATTTATGACAAACTGGACAAGGACCTGGGAGCAAAGCTTTTCGACAGGCTGTTCCCCGTGATCGTAACCGACAACGGCAGCGAATTCTCTAATCCAAAGAAGATTGAATATAGAGAGCACTGCCCGGCTGGAAGCAGTTATTTAAGAACCCGTGTGTTTTATTGCGATGCTGGCTGTCCGTACCAGAAAGGAGCTATTGAAGTCAACCATGAACTGATCCGCCGCGTTCTTCCCAAAGGAACCAGCTTTGACAACCTGACACAGAATGATGTGTCCAGGATGATGGATCACATCAATTCCTATAAACGGAAAAAGCTGAACGATCGCAGTCCCTACGAAACGTTCAGCTTTCACTACGGAGAAGAGGTGTTAAAGCTTCTGGGGTGCACTCCAGTTGCAGCTGAAGACATCTTGCTGAAGCCTTCTCTTCTCAAAAAATAATTAGCAACAGAGCCGCCAACACCACTTACCCATACCGCCTAAGAAGGGGTGGATTCTCCGATTACAAAAAAACCGAGAGGGAGTCGACCTCCCTTTGGCGTGCCTGTCAATGTCATCATACACGAAAAGAACGGCTTTGAACAGGGTGCATCTCGTGTACAAACGCAGCATCTCGCTTACAAAACTGGCATCTGGCTTACAAAACTGGCGTTTCGTTTACAAATATTCACTTTTCAATTTACAAACAAGCATCTCGCTTTACAAACTGGCGTCTCGGATTACAACTCAGCTTTAATTGGCCATTTATTTAGCCTCTGTCATTGATTTATGTGGCCATAATGGATATAATGGAGTATATATAGGAGGTGCTGCTATGCGGGAAGATGAGTATACTGAGTTTAAGAAGACTACCGGCGAGTTGAATGAAGCCATGGTCTCCATTTCCAGCATTCTCAACAAGCATCGCCAAGGGAAGATATATTTTGGTCTGAAAAACGATGGTACGCCTGTTCGGTTTACAATCACCGACTCAACGTTACGTGATGTTTCCAGAAAGATTTTCGAGGCAATTCGACCCCAGATTATCCCGACAGTTACTACGAATGTGATTGATGGGAATGAAGTGATTGTCGTAGAGTTTCAGGGTGATGACGTGCCCTATTCCGCCTTTGGAAAGTATTATATCCGCACCGCTGATGAGGACAGAGAACTGACACCGGCGGAGCTTCGGAAAATCATGGTCGGCCAGGAATACGCCGAGAACTGGGAAAACAAGACCTCCGACGAAACAATATTTGACGCCGATGACAAAACACTGGAGCGCTTCTATCGGGATGCTGTGAAATGTGGGCGTATGCCAGATTATGGATACGATAAAGAAGCAATCTTGCGAAGGCTTGGAGTTTTAAACGGCGATGCGTTGACCAACGCTGGAAGAGTTCTCTTTTCAAGCAGAAATCCTATCGTATTGAAAATGGCAGTCTTCGCCACGGAACACAAGGAAACTTTTCTGGATATTGTCAGAGAGGAAGGCAACATATTTCAGCTGATTGACGCTGCTGTCGGGTATATTATTAAAAATATCCGCTGGAGGGTTGAAATGGAGGGCGACGGGATCCACCGGAAGGAGATTCCGGAAATTCCGGTCGATGCGATGCGAGAGGCTGTGATCAACAGTTTTGCCCACGCCCGCTATGATCTTCCTGTTCAGCACGAAATTGACATCTTTTCCGACAGGATTAGCATTGTGAATCCCGGATCGTTTGCGAACGAGTTTGAACCGATCGATTTTGTAAGCCGCGATATCCATTCTTTCCTGCGTAATGAGACGATTGCCCGGGTGCTCTACCTGTGTAAGGATGTTGAGACCTTTGGCTCCGGTATTCGGAAAATCTATTCGCTTTGCAATACAGCAGGGGTTGAAATCAAATACGAAAATGCCGATACGGACTTCAAAATCGAGTTTTCAAGGATCGACCGAAATAAGTCGCCATTATCTGGCCAGGAAAATGGCCAAATAAATGACCATATAAGTGATTTGGAACAGGCTGTACTGAGCTGCTTGCGGGAAGAGCCCGGGATGACCAATGCGGAATTGATTGTAAAAACAGGAAAATCCCAGCGTACAATCACCCGCGTTCTTGCCTCGCTCAAAGGAAAGGGTTTGATCAACCGTATCGGCTCCAATAAGACCGGATACTGGCAGGTGAAATAGTCTTACCGTGGCAACAGAAGATCAGAAAGGGAAGAGACACAGTATAACTGAGAGAAAAATCCGGCTAAAAGAACACAAAACTTAACTGATATATGTTAAGTAACGCTTTGCCGGTATCGAGGGACGAGTAAAGAAAACTGCTGATCGAATTTTGAAGGAGACGATATTTACGGCCGGGAAACATACAGCGCCTTTAAAACACTTAACGACTGCCCATCGGAGCGGGAGCAGAGTCAAGGGACAGTACGCTGGCCGCATACAAGTCAACAAAGCGGCCGGGCAGCCCTTGACGGCGCGACACGGAATACCCTATTTTGCGCCAGCAGCGGGAATACGCTGCTGGCCTGCCCTCCCGGCGAGGGATAATAGGCCGTTCGCCCTCATCTGGGCTCACGGGGACTGCCAAGCCGATCGACGCACGCTCTGCAGCTGGCGTCCGAGTTTAGTAGTATCCAGACGCCAGCGCGGGTCGCTCGGGGCAGTCCGTCTATTATACAAAGAGCGATGCGGGGGTTTGCCCCACATCGCTCTCCGGTTTTCTTCCTCTTAAAATCTCTGCCTTTTGATTCACAGACAGTTACAGGCTTGTATGTTAATTCGGTTCTGTGCCTTTTGTGTAGTATTCTCCGCCGACGTATACGACATCATCGGGCTGCGGCGGATACTCCCCTTCAGTTATATCAGGGATCCTCTCCATCACCCGGCTCCCGAGAAGGGCCGCGGACGATGAGGTCCAGCTCATCTCCTTATTGTGGTCTGTGCCCATCCAGAGGGCGGCGGAGTATTTCGGCGTAAAGCCGACGAACCAGTAATCGTAATCGTCGTTGGTGGTGCCTGTCTTGCCTCCCACATCGACTCCGTAGATATCCGCGTTATAGGCGATGCCTCTCGACACCACGGATTTGAGGCAGTCCGTCATTATGAAGGCCACGCCCTCATCGAGCACTTCGGTAGTCTTATGCTCTTTCGTGAGGATCACATTGCCCTCTGCATTCGTCACCTTCGTGTATGACGCGCCCTCCGGCCTTTTGCCGCCGTTAGGGAATGTCGCGTAGGCAAGAGCCATATCAAGCGGCGTTGTTCCGTATACCATCGCACCAAGCGACAGGGCCGCCGGATTGTCGTCGTTCGGCAGGGTGGTAGCGTCATCCTGCAGCGTGGAGATGCCGTACTTTCTAAGCATCTCCATTGAGTATTCGGCTCCTACCTGAAGCTGTATCTTGACGGTGCAGGTGTTTATAGACCTTTGCAGGGCCGAGCGGAACGTGTTGAATCCTGAGAAGCTCCTTCCGTAATTCTGCGGCCATACCTCGTCGTTGAAGACCATTTTGTCATCGATAACTCTCGAGCCTGCCGTCAGATAATCGCCCCACATCGTGTTGCCCGAGTAATCAAAGCCGTAATCCTTGAACGGGAACGGCTCGCCTTTGGCAGCGCACTCGAAGCTTTTCTGGAGAGCCGCCGAATAGACCGAGAGTGGTTTTATTGATGATCCCGGCTGCCTCGGATTTGTCGCTCTGTTGAAGAGTTTCTGGCCCTCTGCATTTCTGCCTCCGACCATCGCGCGTATATTGCCCGTATCGACTTCGGCCACTACCATCGCAGCCTGCGGCTCCTCCTCTGCATAAGGGAAATTTCTGTCGTTGCTGAATTCTTCGTTTATCGCTTTCTGTATATCCTGATCCATCGTGGAGTAGATGCGCAGGCCGCCTGTATGGAGCAGCTGCTCTGCCTCCTCGTCTGTCATGGAATACTCTTCCGCCAGGTCTTTTACGACCTCTTGCGTAACATAGTCCGTGAAGTACGTGAACTCGCTCGATTTTTTCTCGAAATGCGGATCAAGCAATTCGGCGATATCAGCTTTTGCGCTCTCCGCTTCTGCGCCATCTATGTAGCCCTGCTCTGCCATAAGGGCAAGCACCTGATTGCGCCTGTCCTCTGACAGGTAGTTGGCGTAAAGATCGTATTTCTTCAGATATTTTGTATCCTCCCCTTCGCTGTCTCTCAGGAGCGCGTAGGTGTCGGGTGCCTGCGGCAGGGCGGCAAGTGCGGCGCTTTCGGCTAAGGTGAGCTCGCTGACTTCCTTTCCGAAATATGTGTAGGCGGCAGACTTGATGCCGTAGCAGCCGTAGCCAAGGTATATGGTGTTGAGATACGCGTCGAGGATCTCATCCTTTGAGAGGTCGGACTCGATCTTCAGGGCATATACTATCTCCTTGAATTTTCGCTTTATCGTCCGCTGGCTTTTCGACTCCGGGAGGAAAGCGTTTCGCGCGAGCTGCTGGGTGATGGTTGACGTGCCGCTGATCTCGCTCGCGTGGCCTGTCAGCTTCTGCAGCACCGCACCGAACATTCTCACGAGGTTCAGCCCGTGATGTCTGTAGAAGGTCTTGTCTTCGATCGCTATGAAGGCGTTCTTTGTATGCTCAGGGATCTCATCAATCGCCACTGCTTCTCTGTCCTCGGTATAGTAGAGTCTGTCGATCTCATTGCCGTCGCAGTCATAGAGGTACGAGCTCATCTCGATGTTTGCGTAAATGTTTTCGGGATCTATCCTGCCCAGATCCACTGCAAGATAGACCGCGTATCCGAGGATCAGCACGGCTATGGCGAGAGCTGCGCAGAGCAGCGCCTTCAGGGCTTTGATCAGCGGCCGGTTTTTCTTCGCAGCCGGCGCTGCGGCCGGAACGGCGGGCTCGGCATTTTGGCCGGGTGCAACCGTCTCGGCGGCCGGTGCGGCTGTGGCTATGGACTCTTTCGTTACGGTCTCTTCATTTTGGGCCGGCACAGATGCGGCCTCACGCGCTTCTTCGCTGCCGCCCGTTGTTTCTGTATTCTTTTTTTCATCTGATGTTATATCTGTCATAGTTCCTTTATTTTTGCCACATTTTGCTGTTCTGTCAAGAATCTGTTCTGCCACTCCTCTGCATTTGTGCTAAAATCTCTTTAATAGAAAACGGCGGCGGGCTGATCGCGGACTCCGCCCGGAATTTATTATCAGGAGAAATTAATGAATATTTTAAAGACAGGACCCAGATTCATAAGAGGATATATAGAGACCCTGCGTTTCACTTCGCTGAAGAAGAAGATTATCAAGCTTCGTGAAGCCGGAGACATCGAAGGAGAGAAGGCTCTCATTCATTTCGGCCAGAAACGCTGGATAGAAGCGATGACTCCGGTGCTTGGCCTTACTTACGAAGTGCACGGCGAAGAGAATGTGCCTGCTCCTGAGGACGGGCCGTTTATGCTGTACTGCAACCACCAGAGCTTTGCGGATATCTGTGCGACTCTGTGGCTGATGAAGGATCACGGCATGATGGGCTACGTCTCCAAAGAGGAATGGCGCAAGTACCCTATACTGGCTGATTTCGTTGAGTACTCGCGGTCGGTTTATCTGATCCGCAACAATCCTAAAGAGGCGGTGAAATCGCTCAGTGAGGCAAAGAAGATTCTCGACCTTGGCTTCAATATGTGCATATTCCCTGAGGGCACGCGCTCCAAGGGACACGAGATGGGTGAATTTAAGGCGGGCGCTTTCAAGTTTGCCGAGAAGGCGAAGGTGCCTATCCTTCCGGTCACAATCGACGGCACTTATCACTTCTTTGAGGAAGACGGCACATGGAAGCCGGCTCATATAAAAATAACGGCGCATCCTCTCGTGCATATTGAGAATATGGACAAGCACGAGCAGAAGGCAGCGCAGGCCGAGATAGAGGCGACTATACGCAGCGCGCTGTAATGATGTAATAATGAAAACTACTTGGCATTACCACAATACATAGTGGTCATGGCCAAGTAGTTTTTTGTGCCTTTATTTTCCGTAGCCCTGCGGATTATGGCTCTGCCAGTTCCAGGCGTCACGGCAGATCTCGTCGATGCCGCGGCTCGCCTGCCAGCCGAGTACGGCGCGTGCCTTTTCGGCATCGGCCCAGCTGTCCTGCACGTCGCCGGCTCGTCTGGCGCCTATTTCATAGGCTACAGCGTGCCCGCACGCGCGGCCGAAGGCCTCCACCATCTCGAGCACGCTGTAAGGCGAGCCCGTACCCAGATTGAACACCTCTGTGCCACCTGCTTCTTCACCGGCTTCGAGTCTCTTCTTCATTATATATTCCGCAGCCTTGACATGCCCTTCAGCCAGGTCCATTACATGGATATAGTCCCTGCGGCATGTTCCATCCGGTGTATCGTAATCGTTTCCGAATACTGTCAGGTGATCGCGTCTGCCGACTGCTACCTGCGAGATGTAAGGCATCAGGTTGTTAGGTATCCCCTGCGGATCCTCACCAATCATTCCGCTCTCATGAGCACCCACCGGATTGAAGTATCTCAGCAGCACTACTGAAAGCGGTGCTTTCCACTCATTGGCGCCGGCCTCTTTACCTGCAGCCTTAAGCTTGTCGCATTCCGCCTTGCTCGCCTTCTCCGCGTCAGTCAGCATCTGCTCCTGCATCCACTTAGTCCAGCCATACGGGTTTGTGCACATGCCCTTAGGCGCATTCTCAGTAAACGGCGGCACGTTGTCCTCTCCGTAAACAGTCGCCGAGCTCGAGAACACTATATTCGTAAGCCCAAGCTCTCTCATGCACTCGAGCAGTGTAAGCGTAGTATCTATATTATTTCTGTAGTACTCAACAGGCAAGGCTACCGACTCGCCGACAGCTTTGAGTCCCGCAAAGTGGATGATGCAGTCAGGCATCTCCGCCTTAAGTATCTCCATCATGCGCGCCTTGTCGGCAACGTCTGCCTCGTAGAGAGCCACAGTCTTGCCGGTTATCTTCTCCACGCGCGCGATCGCCTCCGCCGAGCTGTTTGCATAGTTGTCAACGACCGCTACCTCGTGCCCGGCATCGATCATTGCCACCGCTGTATGCGATCCGATATACCCTGCACCGCCTGTAAGTAAAGTCTTCATTTTTTCTCTCCTATATAAATCTATTACAGCTTCTCTGAATCCAGAATGATAGTGAACGGTCCGTCATTCAGAAGCTCAACTGCCATTTCTTCGCCGAATGACCCTGTCTCAACGACCGGAACTCTCTCGCGGCATTTCTCTATAATGTATTCATAAAGCGCGTTCGCGTGCTCAGGCGAGCCTGCTTCCACGAATGATGGCCTGTTTCCCTTCTTGCAGTTGGCGTACAGCGTGAACTGCGACACCAGCAGCAGTCCTCCGTCAACATCAGCCAGGGCCAGGTTCGTCTTCCCTTCAGCATCACTGTTGATGCGAAGCTTTATCATTTTATCGACCATCTTGTCAGCGATCGCCTCATCATCCGCATCGCAGACACCGATCAGCACCATGTAGCCGCGCCCGATCTTTCCGATCACTTCTCCGCCGACAGACACCGACGCGTGCTGCACTCTTTGTATAACAAATCTCATTGATTACCTCCGGATCATCATGCTACACCAGTGTCAGCTGCTCGCTGCCGTCGGCTCCTACGTTAGGATCCTTCGGCGCTTTCTTGTTGTCGCTTGGCTTCTTGGCTGATTCCTCATCTACCACTTTCGCGAAGGATACGATGCGGTTGCCCTTCTCCACCTTCATAATCTTGACGCCCTGTGTGGTGCGGCCGAGTGTGCTGACCTCGTCGGCGCGGATCCTGATGATGACTCCGTTGGAGTTGATCACCATCACCTCGTCATCTTCGCTGACGAGTGTGGCTCCTACCAGAGTGCCGGTCTTGCCGAACTTGGACTTGTCGTAAGTCGCCACGCCCTTGCCTCCGCGGGCCTGCAGCCTGTACTCCTCGAGCGGCGTTCTCTTTCCGAAGCCGTTCTCGGTGATGACCATCATCTTACGCTGCTGGTCTATATCAAGCTCCATCGAGACTACTTCGTCGCCCTTTTCGAGCAGGATCGCTCTTACTCCGCCGGCGTTGCGGCCCATCGGCCTCACGTCTTCTTCGCTGAATGCGATCGCCTTGCCCAGCTTTGTGACTACGAGCACGTTCTCGTTGCCGTTGGCGAGTGCAACGCTTATCAGCTTGTCGCCCTCCTTCAGGGTGATCGCGATCAGGCCTGTCTTGCGGTTGGTGTCGAATTCGCTCATCGGAGTCTTCTTGATGGTTCCCTGCTTGGTGACCATCACGAGGCACTCGTCTGCCTTGAATTCTCTTACCGGTATCATGGCCGTGACGCGCTCGGTGCTGTTAAGGTTGAGGAAGTTGATGACCGGCGTGCCCTTTGCCGTTCTCGATGCCTCAGGGATCTCGTAAGCCTTTATCTTGTAGACGCGTCCCATGTCGGTGAAGAACATGAGATAGTCGTGCGTGCTTGTGATTATGAGGTCACGTACAAAGTCGCTCTCGCGGGTGGTGAGTCCGACTATGCCCTTGCCTCCGCGGCGCTGCGCCTTGTAGGTGTCGGCCGGAACTCTCTTCACGTATCCGAGGTGTGTCAGCGTGATGGCGACATCCTCTTCATCGATCAGAGCCTCTTCATCGAGCTCGCCCTCGTCTGCGACGATCTTTGTGCGGCGCGGGTCTCCCCACTTGCCCTTTATCTCGAGCAGCTCATCCTTGATTACTCCCATCAGCTTGTGCTCGTCGGCGAGCAGGCTCTTGTAGTACGCGATCTTCTTCTGCAGCTCGTCATACTCGTTTTTCAGCTTCTCGCGTTCGAGTCCCTGCAGCTTGGCAAGCCTCATGTCGAGTATCGCCTGCGCCTGGATCTCCGAAAGGCCGAAGCGGATCATCAGCTTTTCTTTAGCGTCGTTGTACGCCGAGCGGATGGTCGCTATCACTTCGTCGATGTTGTCGAGCGCGATCAGCAAACCTTCGAGGATGTGTGCCCTGGCCTCTGCTTTCGCGAGGTCGAAGCGCGTCCTGCGTGTTACGACTACCTTCTGATGCTTCAGATACTCCTCGAGGATCTGCTTGAGATTGAGGATCTTCGGCTCGCCGTCTACCAGTGCCAGCATTATCATGCTGAACGAGGTCTGCAGCGCAGTGTGCTTGTACAGTCTGTTGAGGATTACGTTCGGATTCACGTCTTTCTTGAGCTCGATGACGATGCGGGTTCCTTCACGGTTCGACTCATCGCGGATCGCCGAGATGCCCTCGAGTCTCTTGTCCTTTACGAGCTCGGCCATCGATTCGATCAGCCTTGCCTTGTTGACCTGGAACGGGATCTCGCTGACGATGATGCGCATTTTACCGCGCTTGTCCTCTTCGATCTCGCAGACCGAGCGGACGTTCACCTTGCCCTGGCCTGTCATGTAGGCCTCGCGGGCCGCGTGCTTGCCGAGGATGATGGCTCCCGTAGGGAAGTCCGGTCCCTTGATGATGCGGGCGAGCTCTTCGATGGAGCTGTCCGGGTCGTCTATCAGCTTTACGCAGGCGTCGATCGTTTCGCCGAGGTTGTGAGGCGGGATGGATGTTGCCATTCCGACCGCGATTCCGTTGCTGCCGTTGATCAGCAGGTTAGGAACTCTCGACGGAAGCACCGAAGGCTCCTGCTCCTCGCCGTCGTAGTTGTCTATGAAGTCGACCGTATCTTTCTCGATGTCTCTTACCATCTGCAGCGAGAACGGTGACATCCTGGCCTCGGTGTATCTCGAGGCCGCTGCGCCGTCGCCGTCGACCGAACCGAAGTTTCCGTGGCCGTCAACGAGCGGGTATCTTGTTGAGAAGTCCTGCGCCATCTTTACCATCGCGTCGTAGATGGAGCTGTCGCCGTGCGGGTGATATTTACCCATTACCTCGCCGACGATACGCGCGGATTTCTTATGCGGTTTGTCCGGTGTGATGCCGAGGGAATGCATGCCGTACAGGATCCTCCTGTGTACCGGCTTGAGTCCGTCGCGCACATCCGGCAGAGCACGCCCTACGATTACGCTCATCGCGTAGTCGATATACGAGTTTTTCATCTCATCGTATATCTCGTGCTCGATTATTGTGCTGTTATCCAGTAAATTTGCCATACTTAATTTCCTTTACGGCCGCTGCTGACCCGGCGGCTGTTATATATCAAGATTCTTTACGTAGCGTGCGTTCTCTTCGATGAAGGCCTTGCGCGGCGGCACCTTGTCGCCCATCAGGGTGGTGAAGATCTCGTCCGCAGCCTGGGCGTCTTCGACCGTTATCCTCACGAGTGTGCGGTGGTCATAATCCATGGTGGTCTCCCAGAGCTGGTTGAAGTCCATCTCTCCGAGGCCCTTGTAGCGCTGTATCTCGATCTTGTTGTTGCTGCCCTTGCCCTTGAGCTCGGCGAGCAGCTTCTCCTGCTCAGCGTCTGAGTATGTGTACCAGATCTGCTTGCCCTGCTTTACTCTGAAGAGCGGCGGCTGTGCCGCGTATACGTAGCCGCCCTCTACGAGCGGTGTCATATATCTGAAGAAGAATGTCAGCAGGAGTGTTCTGATGTGGGCTCCGTCGACATCGGCATCTGTCATGATGATGATCTTGTGGTAGCGCAGCTTGTCGAGGTCGAAGTCCTTGCCTACGTTGCAGCCGAAGGCTGTGATCATGTTCTTGATCTCTTCGGAGCTGAGCACTCTGTCGAGCCTTGCCTTCTCAACGTTGAGGATCTTACCTCTCAGCGGAAGCACTGCCTGGCGCTTTCTGTCGCGTCCCTGCTTTGCTGAGCCGCCTGCGGAGTCACCCTCTACGAGGAATATCTCGCTGAGTGCAGGGTCTTTCTCTGAGCAGTCCGCGAGCTTGCCCGGAAGCGATGTAGTCTCGAGCACCGACGTTTTACGTGTGATCTCGCGGGCCTTGCGCGCAGCCTCACGCGCGCGCTGAGCCTTGAGGCACTTGTCGATGATGACTCTCGCCTGCTTAGGGTTCTCTTCGAGGAAGTAAGTAAGCTGCTCTGTGGTGTTGGTCTCTACGAAGCCCTTTACCTCTGCGTTTCCGAGCTTGGCCTTAGTCTGGCCCTCAAACTGCGGATTTGTCAGCTTCACCGAAACGACAGCGGTCAGACCCTCTCTGACGTCGTCGCCCGTGAGCGCGTCCTCGTTCTCCTTGATGAACTTGTTGCGCTTCGCGTAGTCGTTGATGGTCCTTGTGAGTGCCGACTTGAATCCCACCTCATGGAAGCCGCCTTCATTCGTATGGATGTTGTTGGCGAACGAAAGGATATTCTCGCTGTATCTGTCTGTGTACTGCAGCGCGACTTCAACGGAATAGCCCTTCTTCTCAGCTTCGTAATAGAAGATAGTCGGATTGATCGCATCCTTGTTGTGGTTGAGATAATCGACAAACTCCTTGATGCCGCCTTCGAAGCAGAAGTGGTCCTTTGTCTGCGGGCTCACTCTTCTGTCGACGAGGTCGATGGTGAGTCCCTTGTTGAGGAATGCCATCTCACGGAGTCTGCGCTGGAGCGTGCCGTAGTCGTAGACTGTCTCGTCGAAGATCTCAGGATCAGGCCAGAACTGTGTTTTGGAGCCTGTCTTGCCGCTCTTGTACTCGCCTACCACCTTGAGCTCTGTGGAGCGCTCGCCCTTGAAGTACTCCTGCTCATATACCTTGTTGTCGCGCCTTACCTGCACCACCATGTGCGTCGAGAGCGCGTTTACTACTGATGCGCCTACGCCGTGCAGACCGCCGGACACCTTGTATCCTCCGCCGCCGAACTTACCGCCGGCGTGCAGCTGCGTGTGGATTACCTCGACTGCAGGGATGCCCATCTTAGGATGGATATCTACCGGCATTCCGCGGCCGTCGTCCTGTACGATTATGGAATTGTCAGGCTCGATGCTGACGCTTATATTCTTGCAATAACCTGCGAGCGCTTCGTCGACTGAGTTGTCTACTATCTCATATACCAGATGATGGAGTCCCGCCGGACCCGTGCTTCCGATATACATTCCCGGTCTTAAACGTACCGGTTTGAGACCTTCGAGGACCTCGATCTGACTGGCGCCGTATTCCTGTTTCTGGGCCATTTTGCCTTCCCTTCTGTTAAGTATTTTTATGTGCTTAAGATATGCGGATATTCTGACGGATATCCGTTTTTGATCCCGTTTTCGGATTTCATGTGCTTCGGTTTGACCGGGAAATTCCCAGCCATGCCTGAAGCCCTTGAAATCAATGGATTGCATTAAAAAACGGGCATTGTATCCCTTTCTATTTTCGGCCAAATTTTACCATATAAGCGATTTTTATGCAAGAAATTCCACAATATCTTGTGTTTTTGTAAAAATCCCTTAAAACGCAAATTTTCGCCTTTTTCTCGGAACCAAACACCCGAAAGCCTTGATTTTACTGTTCTGCAGACTCCTCCTAAAAAAGCTGCTGTTTTTGGCTATCCGAAGAACCTTTTCAGACCATCAGAAATGGACTTAAAATCTATTATGATATTGCCTTCAGAGATGCCGAGAGGTATCTGATCTTCGAAACTGTATTTGTTAATGACCGCGCTTTTATCCAGCTTATATACCCATACTTCTTTTTCTCTATATTGATCAACCAGTATTCCCTGACTCCTGCCGTCCAGTATTTGTCAAACTTTATGGTCCTGTCATATCTTTCAGTCGACGGCGACAATACCTCAGCAACAAAATCAGGAGCTCCGAATTCTTTTATTCATCTATATTCATGGCAGATGTTTTGCCGGATATGCTATATTCGCAAAAGAAGGATAAAACTTTTTATCCTTTTACAGGTAAATCACCTCTTCGGGGATTAACTTTTATCGCCCCCTTGATGCCTGCATCTGATATTCCTTAACGTTTTGCCTCAGACGGGAACCGATTTGTAAAAAGTTTGTAATGTAACGGGTGGCAGCAGATTAAAAATATTCGTTTCTGTAAATAATCATGCAAATTGCGCCTTTCAGGTCATCGGTTTGCACCTTCATAGAAGTCCTCTTTTTCCTTCATATGTCATTTTCGTATGTGAAGGATAAAAATATTTATTCTTCTCCCTTTTATTGAGGCCTCAAAGCATAAACCGGTACCACTCTTTTTACAGCATTCATCTTAATGCATATAAAAACGGCCGCTTCAGCAGCCGTTATGTTTTCATTATGTCGCCTATCATCAGCCAGCTACCGATAGCCGTTATTCAAATAACTTCTTTTTCAGTATTTGTCTACCCGCGTCACTGTCCCTTCTTCGATGCGGAAGAGCGTGCCTCCGCGAAGGTCCTTGATGACCTCTTCATTCAGCTCGGCTGAGGTGATAAAGAGCTGAACGTCGTCTATCTCGCTCACCAGGAATCTCTGCCTGTCGAGATCGAGCTCTGACAGCACATCGTCGAGTAGCAGCACCGGCGGCTCATCGAGGATCTGCTTCGCTATCCTTATCTCTGCCAGCTTGAGAGAGAGTGCTATCGTGCGCTGCTGACCCTGCGAGCCGTACTTCTTTGCATCCTTGCCGTTGATGAAGAATTCTATGTCGTCGCGGTGCGGTCCGAGGCTCGCGTAGCCGTTGTAGATGTCGCGGTCGCGATTGTGGTAGATCTGGCTGTAGAGTATCTCTCTTCCCTGCGGGCCGGTCACAAAATCGCAGGCCGTTTTGTACTCTATCAGAAGCTCTTCCCTGCCGCCTGAGATCTTGTTCATTATCTCGCCGGCCTCTGTGCTCAGCATCTCGGCAAACTCCCTGCGTGATCTTATTATCTCGTATCCAGCGTCAGCCAGCTGATGATCGTAGATATCCATCATGTCTTCGTTGTAGCGGCGGCTGTTGTCGTATGGGCTTTTCTCAAAGATCTCGTCACTGCGGAGGTCGTTCAGGCTAAGGTTGTCGGCTCGGCTGAAGGTCTTTTTCTTTACATTGAAATAGCCTTTGAGCAGAGCGTTCTTCTCGCGGAGGGCCTCGTTATACCTGCGGAGTGCGTCGTAGTACATCGGCCGCATCTGCGAGAGCTCGCGGTTGATGAACGCGCGCCTTCTGTCCGGACTGTCTTTGATTATGCGTAAATCGTCGGGCGAAAAGATAATTACGACGACATTATTCAGCAGCTCGGTCGTTTTGCGGATGAGCTTGCCGTCCTTTTTTATCATCTTTTTGCCGTCAGATCTTATAACAATATTAATATTTTTATCAATTTCTTCAGAATTAATGTCTGTGCTGACCCTCGCGGAGCTCTCACCGAAGCTTATGAGATCGGCGGAGTTGCTCGTACGGAAACTCCTCGCGAATGCGGTCAGATAGATCGCCTCGATGAGGTTCGTTTTGCCCTGAGCGTTCTCGCCCACGATGATATTGCGGCTCTCGTCGAAGTCGAGCTCGAGGTTTTTATAGTTTCTGAAGTTTTCAAGTATGATGCTGTTGATTTTCATATGCATATTATAGCATATTATTTACCCTACAAAATGTGATATACTTTATCAGTAAATCACTTATACTTTCAGAAGTATATATTTAGGAGAAATGCTATGAATAATAAAAAGGGCGGATTTGGTGCAAAGCTTCTGCTGGTGCTCATTCTCATGATAGCTTCTGCTGTCGGCGGCGCTTACGGCTACAGGGTAGTCGACGGAAAGATGGCTCAACGCGAAGCCATTAAAGCTATCGAGAATGTGGATATTTCAGACTACGATACAGCTGAACAAGGCACGATTCAGGGATATGTAGATACTGCAAAGAAAGATATCGAGACAGCCAAGACCCGCAAGGAGGTCTACGAAATCATCACCGATTTTATATCTGATGTCGCAAAGGTCCAGACTGCAAACGAGAAGAAACTCGAAGAGGCTCTCAGGGCTGCTGAAGAGGCGAAGAACAATTACAACAATAACAATAACAATAACAGTAACAGCAATAATAACAGCCTTTTCGGCGGCAATGATCAGTCTACAGATCAGACAACCGGTAATGACTCGACTGATAAAAGCGGCAATTACAAGAGCAATGAGCTCAACAGCGGCAACAACACAGAAGAAAAAGAGGATAACGGCGGTTTCCTGAACAGCCTTATTGGAGGACTCGCGGGAGGTTCCGGCAACTAAAAAGGAGGTGACACTTATGAAAAAGCGTACACTGATAGTATTTCTGGTAATGGCAGTTATCTCTGCTCTTTGCTTCACCGCGTGCAGCAAGGAAGAAATGACCCTTGAAAAGTATGTCAAGGACAATCCGGACATTCAGGAGAGCATCGATTCGGCGATGAATGATTCGAATGTCGTGGTAGAGATCAAAGGAAACGACATCAGCTATACCTTCGACCTTTCCAAGATGGATGGTTACACTGAAGAGCTCGCCAAGAGCGACGCGATCGTTAAGGCTCTCGATGAAGCTCTCGGAGCGGCCGGAGGCACTTTCGGCGGAATAGCCAAATCTATCGAAGAACAGACCAAAATTTCAGGCATAACGACTACAGTAACCTACACCTGGGGTGACGAACAGCTTGTTACCAAAACATTCTCTTCTGCGGACGCTGCCGCGGATACTGGAACAGAAGCCGAAGCTGATGAAGGTTAATGGCCTGATCCGGAATAAAATAAAGACTATTCAAAAGGCGGCTGCGCACATGCGCAGCCGTTCTTTTTCATCTGCAGATAACGGTTATTATATCGTGCAAATCAAAACCCCGCATATAGATGGATGCGGGGTCTGTTGATTACTTTGTTTCGATGATAACCTTGCGGTAAGGATCCTTTCCCTCGCTCCTTGTCTTTACGTTCGGATGATTCTGCAGTGTGCAGTGTATCACCTTTCTCTCGTAAGGATTCATTGGCTCGAGAGTCGTTGGTCTTCCGCTTCTCTCTACCTTGCCCGCGAGGCGGTTAGCAAGGTTGACGAGAGTCTTTTCTCTCTTTTCTCTGTAGTTCTCAGCATCGAGTATGACTCTGATGTACTTGTCTGAGTCCTTGTTGACCACATAGCTTGCGAGGCACTGGACTGCGTCGAGTGTGGATCCTCTCTTGCCAATGATCGTTCCGGTGTCCTTACCGGTGATCTCTACGAATACCAGCTCATCGTTTGCCTTTACACTGAAGTCGAGGTCGATGCCCATCTGTGTGGCAATGTCTCTCAGGAACGACTCGAGCGGATGGTTTTCCACCGGCTCAAGCTTCTTTACTTCATAAAGCATCGTGTCCTCAAGCGACAGGCTGTATTTCTTCTTCGACCTGCGGCTCTGGTTTTTCTCCTTGCTGCGGGCCTTTTCTCTTGCTCTGGCGTCTTCTCTTTCTTCTGCTTCGAACTTGTCGTAATCTGCTCTTACCTCATCAGGCAGCTTCTGCGCGGAATTCTCCGGCAGTCCTGCGAGAATGGCATCCAGATCGTCAAAGCTTGCTTTCTTGCTTGAGGCAGGCTCGGTTTCTCTGGCTGTTACCCTTACTCTTGCCAGCTTGGAGCCTATTCCGAGGAATCCGTTCGATGATTCTTCGAGCACCTCGATATCCGCATCCTCTCTGCTTATCTTGAGTTCCTTTAGAGCGAGATCTACTGCAGTGTCAACATCGACTCCCCATTTTTCTGAAGATCTCATTTATTAATAACTTCCTTTCATTCTGGCTCTCTTCTTCCTGGCGAGCTCTTTCTCTGCTCTCTCCACGAGCTTCTTCTTCTCTTTTTCAGCATTCATCTGCTCTTTGATCTTATTGATCCTGAGGTTGAAGAAGATCTGCATGAACTGACCGCCGGCCCAGTAGATCGCAAGTCCTGCAGGATACGATCTTGCCAGCCAGAGTATGCTCAGCGGGAAGAAATATTTCATGATCGCATTCATTGCCTTCTGCTGACCAGGGTTTGCTCCCGGCTGCTGCATATTCATCGCGTTGTTCATGCTGAAAGCAAAGAACGTCGCAAGACCAGCGGCTATAGGAAGTATCCAGAGATCAGGCTGAGCGAGGTCTTTGATCCACAGGAATGACTCGTGGTTCGCAAACATCAGCGATGGATCAGAAGGCATGTACTTCATCGGATTTCTGAGAAGCGCAAACAGTCCCATGATGATCGGAAACTGGATAAGCATCGGAAGACAGCCGCTCATCGGATTGAATCCGGCTTCAGCGTACAGCTTCTGCATCTCTTCGTTCATCTTCTCTTTGTCGTTGGCATATCTGTTCTGTATCTCTTTTGCCTTTTCGGACATGTCAGACATGTTGGCAGTCGATTTGATCTGCTTGGCATAAAGAGGATAGAGCACCAGCTTAACGATGACCGTAAGAATGATGAGAGATATTCCGTAATTGCCCACCAGTTTGTATATCAGCGCAAGCAGATATCCGATAGGTTTTGCAATAATACCCATTTAATTCTCCGTTCTTGTGGAATACTTATATTATGGTACGGGATCATAGCCCCCCGGGCGGCCCGGATGGCATCTGAGTATTCGTTTTATACCCAGCCAGCTTCCTTTAAGAGCTCCATATTTCTCTACAGCTTCTATAAAATATGCGCTGCAGGTAGGAGTATAGCGACAATGCGCTCCTATATACGGAGATATACCGATCTGATATACCCTTACTAAAGCTATAAGTATTCTTTGTATTACCGTTTTTTTACTTTTCATTGTTGCTGCCTGTGAGGATCCCGGCTCCTTCAAGTGATTTTCTGAGCTGCCTTTCAACCTCGGGTTCCCTGCATTCTGTAATGGCGGCGCGCGCCACGAATATAATGTCGTACCCGCTCTTCACTTTTGGCTCTATCGCTCTGTAAGCAGCCCTCATGAGTCTGCGGGATCTGTTTCTTTCTACTGAATTACCGACTTTTTTACTGGCTACGAATGCAGTCCTTGTAAATTTCAGTCCGTTCCTTTTATAAAGAATCACCGCAAATCTGCCGCCCCTGGACTTCCCTTGTTTATAGACCCTGGAAAAGTCGCTCTGTTTTCGCAATGTGAGTTCGCTGTGATCTCTCATTCAGACACCAATTCAATTAAACAAAATTAAACAGTAAGAGACTTTCTTCCTCTTGCTCTTCTTCTCTTGAGTACCTTACGTCCGTTAGCTGTCGACATTCTCTTGCGGAATCCGTGCTCTTTGAGTCTCTGCCTCTTCTTAGGCTGATAAGTTCTTTTCATTTTTTTCTCCTTTCAACAGAGGACCTGGCCCTCTGATCTTCAGTGAATCTGTTTCACCGAACTGACTATGATTGATTATTTCTGCGCTCTCTGAATTCCATGAGCACATAGACCAATGCATTATAGACTACTACCCTTGAAAAGTCAACAAAGATGTAAACTGACACGGTCTCTGTCTCTTAAAATATATAAACAGGCGCATCCCCTGTCTCAGGATTAACAAGGATAAATATTTGCGAATTTTCAGGCCTCTCTGCGTGTCTTAATTTAATACAAAATTTTTCAAAAAATGGGTTATACACAATATGTAGTGTAAGCCGAAACTTATTAACAACTTTATCAACAATATGTGGAAAACTTATTTTTTGAAGCTCTCTCATTAGCTGATTTTAACTCGTTTTTGACCTTTGCATATGTGGAAAACTTTTTGTAAAATGTGTTTACAAGGATGGTTTGAATAAAAGTGGATAAGAACAAGATATGGGAAACTACTCAAAGTTTCCTGAAAGATAATAACACGAGCCTCAGCTATAACACCTGGCTTGCTCCTCTCACGATTCATCACATAGATGAGGGAGCAGGTGTTATTTATCTTGCGTGGCCTAATCAGGCAAAGCTTATCACTCACATCAACGACCACTATCTTCCGCAGATCGAAAATGCCATAAACAGCAGCACTGACAAGAAGTATAAAGTAGTAATAAAGCCTGAAAAGGAATACTATCTTAAAAATACTAAAAATACAGCTTCAAAGCCTCAGTTCGATCAGGAAAAACTTTTCAATCCCCGTTTTAATTTTGAAAACTTCGTAGTCGGCAATTCAAATAAATACGCCCATGCTGTTTCAGTTGCAGTAGCTGAATCCCCGGGAGACATATACAATCCTCTTTTTATTTACGGAGGTTCGGGCCTTGGAAAGACTCATCTTATGCAGTCCATCGGAGTCCAGATAATCCGCAACAATCCTCAGACAAAGGTACTTTATGTATCTTCTGAAATGTTCACTAATGAATATATAACGGCTATAAAAGAGAACAAGACAAGGGTATTCCGCAACAAATACCGCAAGCTCGACGTTCTTCTTATAGATGATATACAGTTTATTGAAGGCAAGGAGCAGACTCAGGAGGAATTCTTCCATACTTTCGAATCTCTTTACCATAATAATAAGCAGATCGTAATTACCAGTGACTGCCCGCCTGTAAATCTCAAGGGTCTCGATGAAAGGCTCCGCACAAGATTCAGCTGGAACATGATCGCTGATATCCAGCCGCCTGACTATGAGACAAGAGTTGCTATTCTGAGAAACCTCGCCGAAAAATCGGATATAGAAGTTACCGGTGAGGTAAGTGATGTTCTGAATCTCATCGCAGACCAGGTAAAGGATAATATAAGGGAGCTTGAGGGAGCATATAACAGAGTCGTAGGACTTTCGCAGCTTCTGAATGAGCCTATAAATGTTGATAATGCCCGCAGTATTTTAAAGGACATCATCAAGGATAACGAGCAGGCTGTTGCTCCTGAAAGAATAAGATCCATAGTCGCAAACCATTATAAAATCAAGATTGCTGATATGGACTCACCTAAGAGAAATGCTGAGATCACTCTTCCGAGACAGATAGCCATGTATCTCTGCAGGGAAGAAACAGACCTTTCTCTTCCTAAAATAGGAAAGCTTTTCGGAAACAGGCATTATTCGACCGTTATACATGCTGTTGAAAAGATAGAAGAGCAGCTGAAGTATGATGATATTCTTTATGAAAATATAGAGGCTATCAAAGGTAAGCTGCAATCCAGGAAAAGGTAATAATTAATTATTATAGAATAAAAAGTCTCCGAGAGAGGGGCCAATTTGCAGCCGGTTACGAGGGGAGAACGAGCATTATGATGCGAAGTTCGAGCCCGTAACCGATGCGTCGCAAATTTTGAGCCGAGAGGCGTACCCGAGCGAGGAACTTTTTATTCTAAGATAGATCAATATTCATTATTAACATTTGATAAATATCTTTTAAATGTATTTATTATCCATTAATAACTGATCATAGGGCTTCAAAAATCAATGTGTCCGTAAGTTATCCACATTATCAACAGCCCTTACTACTAATACTAATAAATAATATATAAATATAATGGATCCTGAGGCAGTATTCTGAAGACTGTCTTAAGTAATTCTCTAAAGAGGTATCATTATGAAAATTTACTGCAACAGAACAGAACTTAATAAAGCTCTCAATAATGTATCTCATTCTGTTCCTGTAAGGACTACTTCAAATATTCTTGAAGGAATTCTTGTTAATGTAGAAGATGGAAAGATGTTCCTTACCGCAACTGATACTAATATGACTACTGAGACTGTCATCAATGTAAATTCGGAAGGATCATGCGAGTTCGTTGCTCCGGCAAAGCTTTTCAGCGCTATCATTTCTAAGCTTCCTGAAGATGAGATGATGATAGATTATGACGGTGATAAATCCAAAATCAATATAAGATGCGCCGGATCCAGCTCTGAGATCATCTGCTTCAGAGGTGATGAGTACCCGAAGCTTTACATCAATGAGGGAGAAAGAGAGATATTCCTCGAAAAAGATGATGTTAAGAAGCTTATAAAGAAGACTGCTTTCAGTGCTTCAACTGATGATTTCAACAGGATAATCACAGGTGTTCTGCTTGAGATCAAGGATGGACACATGAAAATGGTAGGAGTCGATCCTTACAGAATAGCAACATATAAAATCGATGTTGATAATAATGACAATATAAACGTTATCATTCCTGCCAAGCTGATAATGGAAGTCGCCAAATTCATAGATGATGACGGCGATTCAAAGATGAGTTTTGAAGTAGTTGATAACAAAGTTATCCTCAAATTCAACAACAATAAGGTAATAATCAACACTTATTCGGGAAAATTCATAGATTATGAAAGGATCCTCAATAAGGAAGGAAATATAAATGTAAGAGTTAAGAAGGATGATCTTCTTAAGAGTACAGAAAGAGCATCGCTCCTGGCATCTGTACAGAACAATAACCTCATCAGATTCAATATAGGAAAGGATATGATCTATATCACTTCACTTAATGAAGAGGGAAATATCGAAGAAAAGGTTGAGATCATAAATGACGGAGAAGAGCTCAACATAGGAATCAACTCGAGATATCTCAGAGATGCACTCATCGTAATAGAAGATGAGGAGATAAGCATCAACTTCAAAGACAGCGTGAGTCCTGTAATTATCAAACCTCTTAAAGGCGATAAATACACATATCTCATACTTCCTATCAGAATGAATTAATAATATAAGATAAATAATAAAAAAAGTGATTAAATATGATAAAATAAGTCATTTTTAATCACTTTTTATTTATATATTGTGAATTTATGTGCTTTTTTAGAAAATTTTAGTATTTTTTAGGTATGAAATGGTTGGATTTGCATAATTCACAGGCTGTTTTTGCTGCTATTTCTGCATTATTGAATACTAATCTTATATTTGAATCCAGGCTGTCTCCTCCTGTGAGTTCTTTTACTTTCGCAAGAAGGAATGGTGTGGTTTCCTTTCCTTTGATGCCTAATCTGTTGCATTCTTCGATAGCCTTATCAATCGCCGGGTTGATCACTGCCGGGTCCATTGAGTATTCATCCGGTATAGGATTTCCTACCAGAACTCCGCCCTTCATTCCAATCTCCATATGTGTTTTGAAGAAAGCAGCCAGCTCAGCAGGTGAATCTACTTTGTAGTCTACCTTGAATCCGCTCTTGCTTGTATAGAAAGCCGGCATGTCTTCTGTTCCCATTCCTATTACAGGAACTCCCTTTGTCTCAAGGTATTCAAGTGTAAGTCCTATATCAAGAATCGACTTGCAGCCTGCGCATACTACCATGACCGGTGTCTGAGCGAGTTCTTCGAGATCGGCACTTATATCCATTGTGACTTCGGCTCCTCTGTGGACTCCGCCTATTCCGCCTGTCGCGAAGATGTTGATCCCGGCCATATGAGCTATCATCATGGTTGTAGTAACAGTGCATGCTCCGTCAAGACCTTTCGCGCAGAGCATAGCGAGATCGCGCCTTGAAGCCTTTGTGATCTCTGGTCCCTTCTTTCCGAAGTATTCGATCTCGTCAGGAGTAAGACCTGCTTTGAGCCTTCCGCCGATTATTGCGATCGTTGCCGGAGTAGCTCCGTTTTTTCTGACTATGTCTTCTACTGCAAGTGCCGTCTCAACATTCTGAGGATAAGGCATTCCGTGCGAGATTATTGTGGACTCAAGAGCAACGACAGGCTTGCCTGCGCTGAGAGCTTCTTTTACTTCCTTGCTGATATCAAGATATTTGTTCATTATCAGATTTCTCCTTCTCTAAGTTCCTGTATTTCTCTGACAGATATATTCTGTTCTTTTATTATCGATTTTATAAGTTCGCTGCTCATTCCCGGGTGGATGGTAGGATCCACTGAGATAGTAGCGGCTGCCGCGGCGTTCGCGGCCATTGCCGGAACAGCAAGTCCGTCGCCTTCTTCATTCAGAGAAGACCAGACTATCGCGGCCATTGCTGAATCACCGGCTCCTGTTGTGCATTTTACATGCGCGGAATACCTGTCAGCCATTATAACATGATCTTTGTCGGCTGCCACCATTCCCTCCGGACCCATGGATATGAAAACTCTTCTGACTCCCTGATTTATAAGAGAGCGGGCTGCTTCAAAGCAGTCGTATTCGCTTTCTATTATCATGTCGCTCAGAAACTCCGCTTCGAGACGGTTCGGCTTAAGAGTATCTATACCCTCGAGATGTCCTTTTATCTTATCCGCATGAGATACCGACACCGGGTCTATATACAGCGGGACCTCGCATATTTCCTTCAGCTTCAGCAGTGCCTCCTGTGTGAGGTTGCAGTCTGCGACTGCAACTTCCGCAGAGTTGATAACATCGCTGATCGATTCCAGATATTCAGGCGTTATCTTTTTTACTATGTCTACGTGTGAAAGAGCCAGCTCCATCTCGCCGTCTTCATTGTTTATGAAGAGATAGACAGAAGACGATCCGCCCGGCACCACCACAGAAAGACTGGTGTCAACGCCAATGCTTTCGCAGCTTCTCAGCATGTTCATTCCGAGAGTGTCATCGCCAGTCGCGGTCACAAGCTCAACATTTTCTCCGAAAAGAGTAAGATTGTGGGCGATATTTCTGGCGACTCCCCCGAAGCTCATTTTTATTACGCCCGGATTTGAATCCTCCGGAATAAGGGGTTTATACGGAGTACCTCCTATATCCGTGTTGGCAGCTCCTATTACTACAACATATCCTTTATTTTCCATACTTTTTGATCAGCTGTTTTTACTCTGCTCTTTGATGCGTTCTTTCCAGCACTTATGGCACATCGCGGTATATCTGTCGTTTCCGCCGAGCACCACCTGGTCGCCTTCGGTGATTATGAAGCCGTTGTCGTCAAACCTGGCATTTACAGTCGCCTTGCGCCCGCATTCACAAATAGTTTTTATTTCAGTTATGGAGTCAGCGAGCTCCATGAGCCTCCTTGCTCCCGGGAAGAAGTGGGTCTGAAAGTCGGTACGCAGTCCGAAGCACAGCACCGGAATATCCTCTTCATCAACCAGCCATCTGAGGCCGTCAATCTGCTCAGGTGTCATAAACTGGGCTTCATCAGCGATTATTACATCGTAGCTGCCTGCTTCGCGGTATTTTTTTATGATGTCATCGTCGGGATGTATTACCTGTGCCTTCTGGCTGAGACCGATGCGGCTCCTGATTATGTCAGCTCCGTCGCGGGTGTCGGTACCCGGCTTTATGAGCCAGACTGTCATGCCCTTTTCTTCATAATTGAATTTTGTAGTCAGAGCCTGTGCAGATTTTGAGGATCCCATTGCCCCGTATTTGAAGTATAGCTTAGCCATACCGCACCTCCATGATGATTAGTTTACATCTACTACGACTATATAATAATACTATAGATTTTTAATTGCACACTATCAGTTCACTATAAATATGGAAAATCTTCAATAAATTAAAACGAAGTTAAGTGTAAAATAGGAGTTTTTAAAAAATTGCTAAAAAAATATATAAAAACAAGAATATGTTTAGCAAATACTTTCATATGATCTCTGAAATTAATAAAAAACAGGTATTTTACTCACAAATCAGGGTTATTTCATACTATTTTGGGCCTGATTACTATTATTTTTAGATTTTGCGCGGGTTTTTGCTAAATATATAAATATTTTGGATCAATTGTTTAGCAAATTTTTAAAAAGTCCTCCTGAGGTCAGGACAGACCGTGGGTTTTGAGGCAATACAGACCGTATTTATCCAGAGGTGAAGTCATGAATGAAGTGACGGGATGAGAGGGCAGGATTTTTCATAAAATCGTTTTGTTTTGGGAATCGATATACTATAATTAATTCGTCAGGATCGACGGATCCTTAGTTCTAATTATCGCACTAAAGTACTTTAGGAGGAACGTGATGAAGAAATTTCTTGTTTTACTCCTCGCAGCGCTGATGGTATTCTCATTCGCAGCTTGCGGGGGCGGCGGTGGCGGCGAAGAAGCTGCAGCTGACGATTCAATGAAGGTGGCAATGGTCACAGACTATGGTGACATTACAGACCAGTCCTTCAACCAGACAACTTATGAGGCTTGCAAGGCATTCTGTGAGGGCGCAGGAATCGACTTCACATATAAAAAGCCTGCATCTGACTCTGACGCAGACCGTGTTTCTTCAATCGAAGAAGCTATCGAAGAAGGCTACAACGTAATCGTAATGCCTGGTTATGCGTTTGCTAATGCTATCTATGAAGTAGCACCTCTTTATGAAGATGTAAAGTTCGTTGCTCTTGACGTTTCTGAGGGAGACCTCACAGCTTACGGCGAGAGAGAATTCGACGGACCGAACGTCTACAGCGCAGTTTATCAGGAAGAGATCGCTGGCTACATGGCAGGTTATGCAGCAGTTAAGCTGGGCTACACAAAGCTCGGATTCCTCGGCGGAATGGCAGTTCCTGCTGTACAGAGATACGGCGGCGGATTCGTTCAGGGTGCTGATGCTGCAGCTCAGGAGCTCGGCAAGGACGACGTAGAGATCAAGTACGTATACGGCGGACAGTTCTTCGGCGATGCTGACATCACAGCTGCTATGGACACATGGTATGGCTCCGGCACACAGTGCGTATTCGCATGCGGCGGCGGAATCTTCACATCGGCTGCTGAGGCTGCTGCGAAGACAGGCGGAAAGGTCATCGGCGTTGACGTTGACCAGGCTGCTACAATCGACGGCGCTTATGGCGAAGGCATGACAGTTACATCGGCTATGAAGGGTCTTGGCGCAACAGTCAACACTCTGCTCGGAGCTATCAACGAAGGCAAGTGGGCTGACTATGCCGGAAAGATCGAGAACCTCGGTCTCGTATCCGAGACTCCGGAAGAGAACTACGTACAGCTGCCTGCTTCCACACAGTGGGGCGATGGATTCAGCGAAGCTGATTACCAGACTCTCGTTAAGGAACTCTTCAACGGAACAAGAACAGTTTCCGCTGACACAGAGGCTCTGCCTGCAGTAAAGGCTGTTAAGCTTGACGATCAGGGATCTATCAAGGGCTAACATCAAGCTCTGAAGAGACTTAATACTAAGGCGATTCCGAAAGGAACCGCCTTTTTTATTGCCCGCTTTAATGGTAAAATAACTATGTATTGGATTCACTTTTGAGTTATATGGAGGGAACGGAAAATATGGATGCACCTTATGCCATAGAAATGGTGAACATCACCAAACGATTCCCCGGCATCATTGCGAATGACAACATTACTTTGCAGCTGAGGCGAGGCGAGATACATGCCTTGCTTGGTGAAAATGGTGCCGGTAAATCCACCCTCATGTCCGTCCTGTTCGGTCTGTATCAGGCTGAAGAAGGAGTCATAAAAAAGGACGGCAAAGAGGTAAAGATCAACGACCCTAACGATGCGAACGACCTTGGCATCGGAATGGTACACCAGCACTTCCAATTGGTTCAGTGCTTCACTGTTCTTGAGAATATCATACTCGGCGTTGAGACAACAAAGGGCGGCGTTCTTCAGATGGATGAAGCCAGAAAAAAGGTACTGGAGCTGTCCGAAAAGTACGGACTTCAGGTAGATCCTGACGCAAAGATCGAGGACATCACTGTAGGAATGCAGCAGAGAACTGAGATCCTCAAGATGCTCTACAGGGACAATGAGATCCTCATCTTCGACGAGCCAACTGCCGTGCTTACACCGCAGGAGATAGACGAGCTCATGGAGATCATGAAAAACCTCAGAGCTGAGGGAAAGTCGATCCTCTTCATCACTCACAAGCTCAACGAGATCAAGGCTGTCGCAGACAGAGTCACCGTACTCCGCCGCGGCAAGTACATCGGAACCGTTGATGTTGCGAGCACTTCGAAAGAAGAGATGAGCCGCATGATGGTAGGCCGTGATGTCAACATGGTAGTTGACAAGAAGCCTGCAAAGCCGGGCAAAACTATTCTCAAGGTAGAGAATATGACTGTTGCTTCAAAGCTCCACTCCAACAACGCGGTAAAGAACGTAAGCTTCGAAGTCCATGAGGGCGAGATAGTATGTATCGCCGGTATCGACGGAAACGGCCAGACCGAATTAGTTTACGGCCTTACAGGCATGGAGCCTCTCGTTGACGGAAAGATCACGATCTGCGGGGAGGACATCACAAAGGCTTCGATCCGCCAGAGGAGCAGGCTGCTGAGCCACATCCCTGAGGACAGACACAAACACGGACTCGTTCTTGACTATCCGCTCGAGTACAACATGGTGCTCCAGAGATATTATCAGGATGAGTTCACATCGAAGGCAGGCTTCCTCAAGAAGCCGGCCATACGCGCTTACTCTGAGAGACTCGAGAAAGAACACGACGTCAGATCGGGCCAGGGCCCTTTGACTATCGCAAGGGCAATGTCCGGAGGCAACCAGCAGAAGGCCATCATCGCCCGTGAGATCGACAAGGATCACAAACTGCTCGTCGCCGTTCAGCCTACAAGAGGCCTTGACGTCGGAGCCATCGAGGGCGTTCACAAGAACCTCATCAAGGAGAGAGACAACGGAAGAGCTGTACTGCTCATCTCGCTCGAACTCGAAGAGGTAATGAATGTTCCTGACCGCATCCTCGTCATGTACGAGGGCGAGATCGTCGGAGAACTCGATCCTAAGAAGACAACAGTTGAGGAGCTCGGTCTGTACATGGCCGGCGCGAAGAGAAATGTCACTGTCGACGGCAATACGGCCGAGATAGAGCATTCGGAAGTTGTTGATACTGCAGTGAAGGGGAAGGAGGAAGCGTAATGAAACAGAAACAAAGTTTGCTTAAGAATCCATCCTTCCAGGCGATACTCACTTCGCTGATATGTATCGTGCTCGGTCTGCTGATCGGATTCATAGTGCTTCTGCTCATCAATCCTGCAGGAGCCGGAGAAGCGATAAAAACTATCCTTCTCAACTTCCTCACAAGAGCATCCGGACCTGCCAAGATGAAGGCTCTCGGTAACACTCTTGCCAAGACTGCGCCGCTGCTGATGTGCGCGCTCTCGATCTGCTTCTGCTACAAGGTAGGACTCTTCAACATCGGAGCTCCGGGACAGTATGAGGCCGGTGCCTGCATCGGACTTTACGCAGCTCTCGCATGGCACTGCAACTGGATAGTCTGCCTGCTTCTCGCGGCGGTCGCCGGTGCAGTAGTCGGAGCCATCTCAGGAGCGCTCAAGGCTTACAGAAATGTAAACGAGGTTATTTCGGGCATCATGCTCAACTGGATAATGCTGTATCTGACCAACATGATGCTGACGACAAAGTCGGTCAAGGACCCTACGAGCCCTTATACAATCAAGCTGGCATCGGGCAACCCTAGCGCTCTGATACCTTCGGCAGGGCTTAACAACCTCTTTGCCAACAACAGGACAGTAACGATCGCGATCCCGCTGGCTATCCTCTTTGCGATACTCATCTGGGTGATCCTGTCCAAGACAAAATTCGGCTACGAGCTTCGTGCTACAGGTTTCAACAAGGAAGCTGCCAAGTATGCCGGAATGAAAGAAAAACAGAATATCATCGTCACACTGGCGATAGGCGGAGCACTCGCGGGAATCGGCGCCGCATTCCTCTTCCTCACAGGATATCAGGAATGGTCGACGACTCAGACTTCCGTACCGGGCATGGGATTCAACGGCATCGCCGCTACATTCCTCGGCGGACTTCATCCGATCGGAACGATCTTCGCTTCGTTCTTCATCCAGTCCATCACGGACGGCGGAGCGCTCATCAACAAGTCGGTATATCCTTCGCAGATCTCTGACCTGATCTCATCGATCATCATCTACCTCTGCGGATTCGTGCTGTTCTTCAAGTTTGCTATCAACAACTGGATCAGCAAGAGAGATAAGGGAGGCCCTAACGTCAACGATGTTCCGGTCACAGATGATGCTGCTAAAGCGGAAGGAGGTGACAAGTAATGGTATTACTGCTTCAATATACAATTATTTTCGCCTCGGTACTTTGCCTCGTGGCACTCGGCGGATGCTTCTCTGAGCACTCCGGCGTTATCAACCTTGGACTTGAGGGCATCATGGTAATGGGAGCTCTCGGCGGAGCGGTAACGATGTTCCTGCTGCCGGCCGGCACTGCCAAGATAGTGATCGTACTGGCAACTACACTGTTCGCTGTACTTGTAGGAATGCTTTACTCCTGCCTGCTGGGAGTTGCCTGCATCAACTTCAGCGCTGACCAGACTCTTATCGGTACAGCCATGAACCTGCTGGCTACAGCCGCAGCGACAGTATTCGTAAGAGCCATGAACACATCGATCAACCCTGACAACGTGTCAAGCTCAATCCAGTACATCCAGGAGAAGAAGGCATTCCTCAAATACTTCGGAGGCTTCGAATTCAACTGGTTCATGGTAATGGCAGTCGTGCTGCTCGTAGTTGCGTGGTTCCTGCTCTACAAGACCAAATTCGGTCTCAGACTCATGGCCTGCGGCGAAAACCCTCAGGCTGCTGACTCGGTAGGTATCAGCGTATACAAGATGCGCTGGGCAGGCGTACTCATCTCGGGCTTCCTTGGCGGACTCGGCGGAATCGTGTACATCACGGCCGGCGTATCCGAGTGGAAATTCGAAATGGGCGTCGCGGGCTTCGGCTTCCTGGCTCTGGCCGTAATGATCTTCGGTCAGTGGAAACCGACAAATATCGCGCTTGCGGCACTGCTCTTCGGACTCTTCAGAGCGCTGTCCAACGTATACACGGGAATCCCGTTCCTCGCTTCGATGAACATCCCGAGCACGGTATACAACATGCTGCCTTACATCATCTCGCTCATCGTTCTTGCATTTACATCCAAGAACTCCAGAGCGCCTAAGGCAGAAGGTATCCCATACGACAAGAGCGCAAGATAATATCCGCGCACTTGATCCATTCAAAACAACAGGGCGGAGGCTTCGGCCTCCGTCTTTTTGCGCCGTGAAACTATCTCGTGAACCTATCTGAGGCAATACAAAGACCCCCGCGGCGAGTATTTAATATCTTTAATGGATAACAATACATGCGGGATTAGTAGTATAATTTAGTCGTGAAATTATGCATGCTCATAAGTTATTAAAAAAGGAGCTTCAATATGGAAACAAAAGATATTCTTAAATACGTTGACCATACACTTCTTGCCCAGACGGCAAAGTGGGAAGACATAAAGGCTCTTATAGATGACGGCATCAAGTACGAGACGGCAAGCGTCTGCATCCCGCCGGGGTATGTTGCTCAGGCCAGAGAGTATGCAGGAGCAAGGCTTCCGATCTGCACTGTCATCGGATTTCCTAACGGCTACAACACAACAGCTGTAAAGGCTTTTGAGACAAGCGACGCGCTCGACAACGGCGCTGATGAAATCGACATGGTCATCAACATCGGCTGGGCAAAAGACGGCAGATGGGATGATATCGAAAACGAGATCCGTACTCTCAAGGAGATCTGCGGAGACCACATTCTCAAGGTTATCATCGAGACATGCATGCTGACCGACGAAGAGAAGGTGAAACTGTGTGAGATAGTCACATTCGCGGGAGCTGACTTCATCAAGACTTCGACAGGGTTCGGAGGAGGCGGAGCAACATTCGAGGATGTTGCTCTCATGGTGAAGAACGTCGGAGAAGGCGTAAAAGTAAAGGCTTCGGGCGGAATCAGCGGACTCGAGGACGCTGAGAAGTATCTGGAGATCGGAGCAAAGAGACTTGGTACATCGAGAGTCGTGAAGGCTGCTAAGGCGGCGGAAAAATAAGAAAGAGGTTCTGAAATGGTAGATTACACGGAAGGCGCAGGCTATCAGTATCATGTTGGATTAAGGCCTGGCGATATTGGAGAATACGTCATACTGCCGGGCGATCCGCACAGAGTGCCGAAGATCGCGGCATATTTCGATAACGCTGAAAAGGTAGCGGACAGCCGTGAATATGTAACATATACAGGTTATCTTGATGGCGTAAAGGTAAGCTGTACGAGTACTGGAGTAGGCGGTCCGTCGGCATCGATCGCTCTCGAGGAATGTGCTAACGTAGGCGGAAAGACCTTCATCAGAGTCGGTACATGCGGAGGCATGGATATCGACGTGAAGGGCGGCGATGTTGTGGTTGCAACAGGCGCAGTTCGCATGGAAGGTACATCCAAGGAGTATTGCCCGATAGAATATCCGGCTGTTTCGGATGTTACGGTATCGGCCTCACTTGTAAGAGCTGCTAAAAAGCTCGGCGCAGATTACCACACGGGAGTTGTGCAGTGCAAGGATGCTTTCTATGGACAGCACATGCCGGAGGCGCTTCCTAACAGCCACGAGCTTCTCAGCAAGTGGGACGCCTGGCTCCGCATGGGATGCAAGGCTTCGGAAATGGAATCGGCTGCTCTGTTTATAGTCGGAGCATACCGCAGGCTCAGGGTCGGATCGGTTTTCCTGGTCGTAGCGAATCAGGAGAGAGAGAAGGCCGGACTGCCTAATCCGCAGGAGCACGACACAGACCTTGCTATCCGCGTAGCCATCGAGGCGATCCGCATGATGATAGCTGAGGATAAGGAAATGGAAGGTTAGCTTATGGGCAAGAGAGTATTCTGGATAGTTCTGGACAGCGCCGGTATAGGCGGGGCTCCTGACGCGGCAGAGTTTGGCGATCTGGGAGCGGATACCTTCGGTACTTGCTTCAAGAGCGGCGCACTTGATGTGCCTAATATGAGAAAAATGGGCCTTTACAACATCTGCGGCACGTCTTTCTATGATCCTGCGGATGATGCAGAAGGCTGCTACTGCCGCATGCACGAGAAATCGCGCGGCAAGGATACGACAGTCGGTCACTGGGAGATGGCGGGCATGGTATCGCCTAAGCCTCTTCCGACATACTATGAAGGATTCCCGCAGGAGATACTCGACAAACTGTCGGAGGCGACCGGCAGGGGGATCGTCTGCAACCAGACCTATTCGGGCACTGAAGTAATCAAGGATTACGGAGAGCACCATGTAAAGACGGGCGATCTTATCGTGTACACGAGCGCTGACAGCGTGATGCAGATAGCGGCTCATGAGGACGTGGTTCCTATTGAAGAGCTTTACGACATCTGCCGCAAGGCGAGAGAGATAATGCAGGGCGAGCACGGCGTAGGCCGCATCATTGCAAGGCCTTTCGAGGGCGAGTGGCCTTATCAGAGGACTGTAAGGCGTCATGACTTCAGCCTGCAGCCGCCTCGCGAGACAGTGCTGGATGCCCTGAAAAAAGAGGGATTCCAGACTATAGGCGTGGGCAAGATCTACGATATCTTCGCCGGCAAGAGCGTCATGTTCAGCTACTCCAATAAGGGTAATGAGGCCAACATGGTGAGGACCATCGACCTTGCGGATGCTGACTTTGAGGGCCTTTGCTACGTCAACCTCGTAGATACAGACATGATTTACGGTCACAGAAGGGATATCGAAGGCTACACGAACGCGCTCAACCTCGCGGACAAGCAGTTCGGCGAGCTTATGGAGAAGATGGGTCCGGATGACATCCTGATGGTAACGGCCGATCACGGCTGCGACCCGGGATACAAGGGTACTGACCATACAAGAGAGGATATCCCGTGCCTGATCTGGGGACCTGGCCTCAAAAAAGGTGTTGACCTCGGGACCCGTGATTCATATGCTGATCAGGCGGCTACTATCGGGGAGTATTTCGGAATCGAATACCGCGGAGACGGCGTATCCTTCCTGAAGGACATTATTGACTGAAGATAAACTGACTGAAAGAAACTGACATGGCTTATACTATTGCAGCAATATCCACAGCGCCGGGCGAAGGCGGCATAGGGATAGTCAGGGTCAGCGGCCCTCAGAGCGAGGCTCTGATGAGAAGGCTGATGGCAGGCTGCCCCGAAGACATAGAACCGCGCCACGCGTATTTTGGCAAGGTGGTAAATGACAGCTCCTCTGAAGATGCGGAAGTCATCGACGAGGCGGTCTTCATTTGCATGAAAGCACCTGCTTCATATACGGGCGAAGACATGCTCGAGATACAGGGCCACGGCAGCAATGTTTCGCTGAAGGCGATACTCTCGGCTGTTCTCAGCTCAGGTCTTCCTGATGTTCGTATGGCCGAGCCGGGCGAGTTCACAAAGCTTGCTTTTCTCAACGGCAAGATGGATCTTTCGCAGGCCGAGGCTGTTATCGACATCATCAAGGCCAAAAGCGATCTGTCTCTAGAGATAGCTGAGGGACAGCGTGCCGGAAGACTCAGTGAAAACATTCATGACATAAGATCCGCGCTGCTTGATGTTCTGGCGCAGATGGCTGTAGACATCGATTATCCGGATGAGGATTACGGAGATGGTGAAGGAACAGCGTACAGTGAGCTGATAGACCAGCTCAGATGGATCCAATCCGACGTCGAAGAGCTTCTGGACACCGTGCGCATCGGCAGGATCGCACGTGAGGGAGTAAGAGCTGTCATCGCCGGCAAACCGAATGCCGGCAAGAGCTCGCTCATGAACGCCATACTCGGCGAGGGGCGGGTCATAGTCACCGATGTGCCTGGCACAACAAGGGATACGGTGGAAGAGAGTGCTTCTCTCGGCGGCATCCCTATAGTTCTTGTTGATACGGCAGGACTGCGCGACTCAGACGACAAAGTCGAAAAAATCGGTATAGAGAAGACGACTCAGGCGATCGCCGGCGCAGATCTGGTGATACTCGTGATCGACGGAAGCCAGGCGCTCGATGAAGAGGATGACAGAGTGATTTCTTTCATTGAAAAGATGAACACCGATCATATCCTGGTCGTGATCAACAAGGAAGACCTCGGAAGATCGGTCACTGAAGAGGCCGTGCTTGAGAGGCTTCCGGGAGTGAGGATCATAAGCACCTCTCTTTTAGGAAAGGGCGCAGTAGAGGCGGCACGGAATGTGTCAGAGGCTGTCGGAGAGATGTTCGATCTTGGCGGCATCAATGTGCGCGAGACCAACATAATCACCAACGAGAGACACGTGCATCAGCTCAGAAAGGCTTCTATCGAGATCGATGAGGCGATCAGCATGCTCCAGAACGGTGAACCCGTTGAAGTTGCTGAGCTTTCGGCTCATTACGCGTATGAGGCGCTGGGCAGGATAATCGGTGAGGAAGTCGGCGACGAGATACTCGACACGGTCTTCAGCAAGTTCTGCCTGGGTAAATAGCGGAAGCGCCTAAAGTGACAGCTCAGCTATTAGCTCGTGGGGCAATATAGTCCTGACCGGACATTCTGTGAAAAGATCCGAGTCGCGAGTGACGAAATAATCGCAATTACTGTCAACTGCGCACTGTATCTGAAGGGCATCTTCAACATCAGTGCTGAAACCGGCAGTAATTGCTTTTTCTATATTCTCACCGGTTACCGGGAGCACTTTGCAAAGTGCGCAAAGATTCAGAATGATCTGATTCCGCTCTGCTGCAGAATATTCTTTTCTGAGAATATAGTATGTGTTGGTCAGGGAATGTGCTGCAATTTGAATATCGAGAAGGCCGTTCAGAGAGGATTCGAAAAGATATTCAGCTGCCAGAGCTTCATCTCCCCTGAAAAGCAGGTAGTCTATAAGGATATTTGTATCAAGGAAAACTTTTGGTCGTTTATCTGCCATATTTTTCCTCCAGATAGCTGTTGCGCTCTTCTCTGTAGTCGAGGCTTATGCTTTTGCCTGCATCTTTGTGAGCTTCACGTATCCCGCGCAGTGCTTCAAGTGCGTTTCTTCTGTGATCTTTCGATTCATCCCTGCGTATCATCAGAATGCCGTCAACCACACTGATATCAACTGGATCATTGACGTTCAGTGAAGCTTCTTTCAGAAGTTTTTTTGGAATGTACAGTCCCTGACTGTTTCCCCATGCCCGTATAATGCTCTGCATTACAATCTCCCTTTTCAGATGTATATACGTATTGTATATACATTATATAACACAAAGGGATTCTGTCAAGTGTCAGAGTCAGCTTTCTGTATGAAAGAAAGCCTTCCCAAAGCAGCCGTGAACGGGGTTCGTTAAGTAGCACTTTGGAATAACGTGTGATAGAATGTGCTTGCCACTTTTGAGACGGAGAGATTTTACGTGAAAGAAGAGAAGAAGAAATATCAGATAATTGTTATCGGAGCCGGTCACGCGGGATGCGAGGCCGGTCTTGTCTGCGCGCGCCTTGGAATGGAGACGGCGATGTTCTGCACGGACATTGACTCCGTTGCCATGATGCCGTGCAATCCGTCTATCGGAGGAACCGGCAAGGGACACCTCGTCAGAGAGGTGGACGCTCTCGGCGGCGAGATGGGAATAAACATCGACAAGACCTTCATACAGTCCAAGATGCTCAATACCTCAAAGGGTCCTGCGGTGCATTCACTGAGGGCTCAGGCCGACAAGGAAAAGTATCACCAGGAGATGCTCAAAACCATTCGCGGTCAGGAGCATCTTGAGCTCATAGAAGATGAAATTACAGAATTGATATTGACAGAACTCAGTGACTGCAAGGACTCCGGCGAAGCTGTGGAAAAATCCGTTAGCGGAGTCAGGACTGCGTCGGGCGCGGAATACGCCTGCGATTCTGTCATAATCTGCACCGGAACTTTCCTTTCGGGAAAGATATTTATCGGTGATGACGTGAGGGTGTCGGGGCCTTCAGGGCTCAGGCCGGCTACGAAGCTTGGAGATAATCTGAGGGATATAGGGATACCTATCCGCAGGTTCAAGACTGGCACTCCGGCCAGGATGCACAAGGACACTCTCGATTACGATGCCATGACAGAGCAGAGGGGCGACGAAAAGATAGTGCCTTTCAGCTTCATGAACGAAGACAAGACTTATGACGTAGAGCAGATCAGCTGCTGGCTCTCGTATACCAATGAGACCACGCATAAGATCATAATGGATAATATAGAGAAATCGGCCATGTACTCCGGCAACATTGTAGGAGTCGGGCCGAGATACTGTCCGTCTATCGAAGACAAAGTATCGCGTTTCAGAGACAGAAAGAGACATCAGCTTTTCGTTGAGCCTGAGGGTCTGGATACCGACCTGATGTATATACAGGGCATGAGCTCGAGCCTGCCTGAGGATGTGCAGCACGCTTTCTATGCTACCATTCCGGGGCTTGAACACGCTGAAATTCTAAGCCCGGCGTATGCTATCGAGTACGACTGCGCCGATCCTCTTTCGCTCAGACCGAGCCTTGAAAGCAAGCTGGTGAGCGGCCTTTTCTGTGCCGGCCAGTTCAACGGAAGCTCGGGCTATGAGGAAGCCGCGGCTCAGGGACTTATTGCCGGTATCAATGCTGTCAGCAGACTGAAGGGCAAGGAGCCTCTTGTGCTCAGGCGCGATCAGGCCTACATAGGCGTCCTTATTGACGACCTTGTGACAAAGGGCACCAACGAGCCGTACCGCATAATGACTTCAAGAGCCGAGTACAGGCTGCTCCTCAGACAGGACAACGCCGACAGAAGACTCACTGAGATAGGCTACGAGTATGGTTCTGTCACCGAGGAGAGATACAGAAGATATCTTGCGAAGAAGGAAATAGTCGATGCCGAAGTGGCAAGGCTAAGAAGCAAGCGAGTAGATATAGATACTTTCAGAAGCTTCCTTTATGAGCATGAGATAAGAAGAGCTGAGGCTGCATGTGCTGATGATCCTGCTAAGCTTGAGCAGCTCGAAAGGAAGAAAAAAGAGATCGAAGAGACTGCAAATCAGTGTTTTGCGGATATTCTTAAGAGGCCTGCGATAAGATACGAAGACCTTGCAGACATTGATGACGACAGCCGCCCTTCTCTCAGCGAGAACGAGAAGACGGAGATAGAAGTCATCCTCAAATATGACGGATACATCCGCAAGCAGATAAGCGAGGTGGAGAAGCTGAGAAATCTCGAGGATAAGAAGCTGAGCGACCGCCTCGACTATAACTCCATCGGAGGCCTCAGGCTTGAGGCAAGGCAGAAACTCTCGGACATCCGTCCGCTTACTGTAGGGCAGGCCAGCCGCATATCCGGCGTCTCCCCTGCTGATATAAACGTATTGCTTGTATATCTTGAAAAGGAAATGAGAAGATCGTAGGCTTTTATTATGAATTCCAGATCTGACGCAATTATAAATAGTCTTAATGCAAAGTTCGGTGAGGAGAAGGCTTCTGCCCTCATCTCCTATCTTGATCTTGTGCTTGAAAGAAACGAGCATATCAACCTCACTGCTGTCAGAGACCGCGACGAGGCTCTGGTAAAGCACGTGCTCGATTCTCTCTCTATTGTTGATCTGCCTGAGTATAAGTCAGCGGATAAGATAATAGATGTCGGCACGGGTGCGGGTTTTCCAGGTGCTCTGCTTGCAATAGTCAGTCCTGAAAAGGAATTCACCCTTCTCGACTCTACACTCAAGCGTCTTAGAGTCATCGATGAATTCGCGCAGACGCTCAATATATCAAATCTCAGAACAGTACATGCGCGTGCTGAGGAGATCTCAGGAAAGCCGGGATACAGCGAGGCTTTCGATATCTGTGTCTCCAGGGCAGTTGCAAATCTTGAAAAGCTTTCGGGCTGGTGCCTCCCTTTCGTCAGAAAAGGCGGAGCCTTCATTGCCTATAAAGGTGAAAACTATCAGGAAGAGCTTGATCAGGCAGCAAAAGTACTGAAAAAGAATAAAGCAAAGCTCTCCTCTGTAGAATTCTATAAAGACGTGCCGGAGGAGATTTCCGGACACGTTCTGCTGGTGATCTCAAAGTAAAATTTCCCTTTTTTAAACATCACTATTTTGTTCAGAGTCGCCCCGACATTTTAATGGCTTAAGTGTTCGGCCACTTTCCTTAACTTTCTTTTTCAGGAGCCTGTCTTTTGCTAATTGACGCCCGGCCTGAAGGGCCGCTGATTCCGGACGATGTTTCATGTGAAACATTGCACTCTCACAACCAGGCGAGAAGGTGCTGCATGTGACGTATGTCTTGTACAAATCCAGACGGGACGGTGCTCCATTTGAAATCTGTTTTCCACAGGAACAAACAGGACGAATCTTCATCTGAAATGAGTCTTGAGCAGAACCAGCCTGGATTATGTTTCATGTGAAACATGTTCTGACCAAAGCCATACGGGGCGGGGCTTTATCGGAAACATATTCTGAACAAAACCAGACGAAACGATGTTTCATGTGAAACATTTATGTCCGGATCGCCCATAGATCTTAAAAGAACTTTTCGTATCAAAAGCATTTCTGTTAAGCCTGTTCCTTGTATGCTGTCTCCGTAGATCTGCATGGAATCTAAAAGCTTTTTAATCAGAATGTTTCATGTGAAACATTCCGCTCAGCACCTATATATTGTGGTTGAACTTCTCTAACGACACAATTTACAAATTGCATTTATTAAAGGCCAGCAAAATCACCGAAACATCACAGTAAAACCACTATAAGAAGTAGAAAACCGCGTCATAATTGCAGTATAATACACGGAAGTGTTTAATCGGGAACTATGTCCCGCAGGAGGTAATAATGGGCAAGGCAATTGCTATTTTCAATCAAAAGGGCGGTGTCGGAAAAACGACGACAAACATCAACCTGGCTGCATGTCTGGCGCGCAGGGGAAAGAAGGTCCTTATGGTGGATATCGATCCGCAGGGAAATACGACCAGCGGTATCGGAATACGCAAGAGGACGCTTAAATCCACCCTCTATGACGCGCTTATTGACACGGACTTTGATGTTAAAAAAGCTGTTCTGCCAACGAATACAGAGAATCTTTTCCTCATACCGGCGAGTGTTGATCTTGCGGGAGCTGAGGTTGAGCTTGCTCTGCTCGAGGGGCGTGAACGCAGACTCAAAAGGGTCATTGACGCTGTAAGAGCGGACTATGACTATATTCTCGTGGACTGCCCTCCTTCCCTTGGTATTCTGACGATCAACTCGCTGACTGCCGTAAACAGCGTGCTCATCCCTATTCAGTGCGAGTTCTACGCTCTTGAAGGAGTCAGCCAGCTCATCAGCACCATCGAAAAAGTAAAGGAAAGACTCAATCCTGATCTGTACATCGATGGAGTAATCCTGAGCATGTTTGACGGAAGGACCAACCTCTCGCAGGCCGTTGTCGCTGACGTAAGAAACTTCTTCGGACCGGCCATGTACAATACGATAATCCCTCGCAATGTTAGGCTTGCAGAGGCTCCAAGCTTTGGCAAGCCTATCATAGACTACGATCCTAAAGCACAGGGCGCCAAGGCGTACCAGGAGTTCACAAAGGAATTTCTGGCCAGAGAAAGAGCAAGAAAGAGAGCGAAGAAGTAATGGCCAAGAAAGCAGGACTGGGAAGAGGACTCGACGCACTCTTTGCTGACTTAGCTCCTGTCGAGGAGAGCAGCTCCTCGCGCGCAGAAGAAGGTGAAAAAGCGGCAAAAGCTTCAGGAGCTGCGGAAACTGAGGACAGGGTCCTTTATGTGGATATAAACGATATCAGACCAAACAGCGCTCAGCCGCGTAAGAATTTTGATGAGGTAAAACTCACCGAGCTGGCAAGCTCCATCACTGCAAACGGAGTGATACAGCCTCTTATAGTGCGGGAGAGCACCAACGGCTACGAGCTTGTTGCCGGTGAAAGAAGATGGCGCGCGGCAAGGATGTCGGGCCTCAGAACGGTGCCGTGCATCGTGAGGAACTTCGATGACAGGCAGAACGCCATAGTTGCCATCATCGAAAACATGCAGAGAGAAGACCTCGACCCTATAGAAGAGGCCCTCGGACTGAAGTCGATGACAGAAAAATACGGCTTTACGCAGGAGCAGGTATCCGCCTCGCTCGGAAGGAGCCGCACATATATAACAAACAGCATAAGGCTGCTCAAGCTGCCGGAAGAGATCCAGCAGTACGTATCCAGCGGACAAATGTCCGCTGCTCACGGAAGGACTATCATTAACATCCCTGATAAGGCAAAGCAGAAGGAGATCGCGGACAAGATCATCCGCAACGATCTGTCCGTAAGGGCTACCGAGAGGCTTGCCGAGAAGGTGAAGGATGAGCTCAGACCTGAGCGCAAGCGCCGTAAAAAAGCGAGTGAGGCTGACAAGGCCAAAACGGCTGAAATCACTGCCGTTGAAAGAGAGCTTATGACGCTGCTCGGCACAAAGGTGAACATCACCGGTGACGAAAACAAGGGCAGGATCGAGCTCGAGTATTACAGCCTCGATGAGCTGAACCGGCTTATCGACGCTATGAGGGAGGCCTTCAGGTAGAGAGGAGAAGTCATGGACGTTGAATTTATCAAGAGGGTTCCTATCCCCGCCTGTTCTGTAAGCCCCGAGGGCTTTATAACGGCTGCGAATTCGCTCATGAAAAACGTCTTTGTGTATGAAGACATCGTCGGAACAAACTTTTTCACGATGACGGGCTTCAAACGCGATCAGCTGATGCAGGCCAACGCGGAGGAGATGATCCTTGAGCGAAACGGAAAGGTCTTCAAGCTCTGGGTCAACGAGGATGCCAAGGAAGACGAAGATATCATCATATTTTTCGACGAGGCGACGGCCAGGGAATCGTTCAAAAACAAGCTCGAGAGCGAAAGAGCCGTTATCGTGTTCATCAACATCGATAACTACGATGAGCTTATCGCGAGCTCTCCCGAAGATCTGAGAAGACTGATACCGGCACAGATAGACGGCCTGCTCAGAAAGTGGGGAGATTCATTCGAGTCGCCGGTCATCAGCACCGGAGATGACAGATATGTGATGTACACCAACAGCGGACAGCTGAAGCGCATGGTGGAGGAGAATTTCAGCATTCTCGACGAGGTGCGCGGTCTTGAGTCCAAGATAGACTTTCCGGCATCTGTCAGTCTGGGCATCGGTATCTCGAACGAGTCGCTGATAGAATCCTCGGAGCTTGCGGAAGCAGCGCTGGAGCTTGCGCTGGGACGCGGAGGAGACCAGGCGGTCGTGAAGACTGACGACGGCACCCATTACTATGGAGGAACTCTTCAGTCGCTCGAGAAAAACAACCGCAGCAAGCCGAGAGTCATCGCGCATGCCATGAAGGCGCTCATAGAAGACTCCGACAAGGTGTTCATCATGGGCCACAAAATGCCCGACATGGACGCGTTCGGTTCGGCGCTCGGAGCGTGCTCCATCTGCAGGTTCCTGGGCAAGGATTCATACATAGTCATAGACAAGCATAACGAGGCTCTCGACGCCATCTATGAGAAGGCCGAGGACAGTGAAAAATACAATATGATCAAGCCGGAGAAGGCGCTCAGGATGGTGACGGACATGTCCCTGCTCATCATCGTGGACACCAACAGACCGATGCTGGTGGAAAGCTCTGAGCTGGCAGACGCGTGCAAAACGAGAGTTGTTATCGACCATCACAGAATGACGGCTGATTCATACCAGAACTCGGCAGTGGCATACGTTGAAAGCTACGCGTCATCGGCGAGCGAACTCCTCGCTGAGCTCATGCAGCACTTCTCGCAGAAGCGTTTCATCAGCAAGCTCGAGGCCGAAGCGATGCTCGCCGGCATAATGGTGGATTCCAATAACTTCTCAGGAAGAACGGGAGTAAGGACCTTTGAGGCTGCCGCATGGCTCAAGCGGGCAGGCGCTGACAGCTCCGAGGTGAAGAAGCTGTTCCAGGTTAGACAGGAGGACTTCCTCGCTAAGGCAAACGCTGTCGTAGGGGCGGAATTCTCGCCTGACGGAGTAGTGTACGCCATAACAGAGGGCACCACAAACAACATACAGATAATCAACGCGCAGGTGGCAGATGAGCTCATGACGGTAAAAGGCACTAAAGCATCCTTTGTGCTCGGAAGAAACATGAGAGGCCAGACCGTAGTAAGCGCAAGGTCTCTGGGCGAGATAAACGTGCAGGCGATCATGGAAAAAATGGGAGGAGGCGGACACTTTACATCGGCTGCGGTACAGTCGGATGAGCCTCTCGCGGAGGTGCTCGCCAGCATAAAGAAGTCTGTCAAGGAAGCCTTCGAAAAGGAAGAGGAAGAGCGCAGACGTACCATGAGCAAGACTCAGGAAATAGAACTGATCAGATGATCCGGAAATACGGAGGAAAATAAAATGGAAGTCATTTTGAAACAGGATGTCAAGGGAACAGGCAAAGCAGGACAGGTAGTAAAGGTGAGCGACGGTTACGCGCGCAACAAGCTCATACCCGGAGGACTCGCTGTTGAGGCTACACCTGCCAACAAGAAAGCCATCGAGAGAGAAAAGGCAAAGGCTCAGGAGAAGTACGAGGCAGATAAGGCCGAGGCCCTCGCTCTCGCCAAGGAGCTGTCTGACAAAATAGTTGTCGTAAAGACAAAAGTAGGCGACAACGGCAGGCTTTTCGGCGCCATCACTTCGAAGGATATCGCTGCTGCCATCTCTGAGCAGACCGGCATAGAGGTCGACAAAAGAAAGATCGTGCTCGACAAGCCTATCAAGGAGACAGGCGTTGAGACCCTTGAGATCAAGCTGTTCCAGGAAGTAAACGCTAAGGTGGTCGTCAAGATCGAAGGCGGAAAGTAAAGATGGACGAAGAAAGAAAAAACGTACTGCTTCCGCCGGTCGACATAGACGCAGAGAAAGCGGTGCTGGGCTCCATGCTCAAGAATCAGGACGCGAGGGCTGATGTCAGCGCGATGCTGAGGCCTGAGGATTTTTACCTCAAGGAGCATCAGGAGATCTTTAAGACCATGCTCGACATGGATCAGAGAGGTACCGGAGTAGACATCACAACGGTGTACTCGGCCCTGAAGCAGAGGAAGACCTCCGACATGGTGGGAGGCATCACCTATCTGAGCAGGCTGATGGACGAGGCCATCGTTCCTTCGAATGCCCGCTATTACGCCGAGACCGTCTCGGACAAGTCCAAGATGAGGCAGCTGATCACCGAGGCTGAAGCCATAAGGGACGCGGCCTATTCCGCGGAGCTGCCGCCTGAGGACATTCTAGACAACGCGGAGCAGCGCATACTTGAGATCGCCCACAAGAGCCAGCGCAGCAGCTACGTCGACATCAACGACGTGCTCTTTGAGAACATAAAGCAGCTGCAGGATCTGGAGAAAAACGGCAATGACAAGGGCATTCCGACAGGCTTCAGGGACGTCGACAAGATTCTCGGCGGATTCCAGAAGACCGACCTTATCATCCTGGCCGCGAGGCCGGGTGTCGGAAAGACCGCATGGGCCCTCAACGTGGCTGAACACGCGGCTTCCGTAGGCAAAAAGGTCATGATATTCAGCCTTGAGATGGCCAACACGCAGCTCGGCGAGAGACTTCTTTCGATGACCTCGAGCGTGCCTCTTGAGAACATACACAAGGGCACCATCTCGATGGAGGAGTGGGAAGACCTCTCCGCGGCTCAGGACAGCTTCTACGGACTCGACATGGTAATAGACGAATCTTCAGTCATCACCCCTGTCGAAATGAAGAACAAATGCCGCCGCTTCAAGCAGGAGAAGGGCGACCTCGATCTGGTCGTCATCGACTACCTCCAGCTGATGAGCATGGGCGGATACAGGATAGAGCAGCGTGAAAAAGAGATCGCTGCCATCACAAGATCGATAAAGATCATGGCCAAGGAGCTCAACTGTGCGGTAATATTGCTGTCGCAGCTCTCGAGAGGACCGGAGCAGCGCGGAGGCGACCACATGCCTAAGCTGTCCGACCTCAGAGATTCGGGCGCTATCGAGCAGGACGCCGACGTAGTCATCTTCCTCAAGAGAGACGACTACTACAGCTCCGAAGACGAGAGAGCAAACATAGATGAGAGCACAGGCCTCACCTGCGCGGTCAACATAGCCAAGCACAGGAACGGACCGGTAGGTGTCGCCTACCTTACATGGATACCGAGATACGTCAAATTCGGCAATATGGCCAGAGAGTAGAGACTATGACAAAGGTAAGGATGTCGCTCGATAAAGGAAGAGACATCTTCCTTCACAGGACTAAGATAGAGAATCTTTTCATCAGTGAATATCTGCCGGACGCGCCGGGAGACTATGTTAAGGTGTTCCTTTTCGGTCTCATGTACGCTCAGTATGAGCTTACTCCGGACAGGAGCGAGCTTTCCAGACTGCTCGGTCTCAGCGAGGACGAGATCGCGGAAGCGTGGATCTACTGGGAATCCAGAGGTCTGGTAAAGATACTGCGCGAAAGATCGAGCGATGACGAGATCAGCCATGTCATATTCCTGAGCAAGATAGAGGAGCTCTATGGAAAGGCCGACGAGCCTAAGGCTGAGACAGCGCATGCTGAAGCGGGCTCTTCTGCTGAAGAAGAAGTGCCGCTCTATGTCTCGATAGATGACATGGATTTCGATGAGGAGATAAGCGACAGGCTCATAGACAGAAGGCTGCGCGATCTCTATGAAAAGTACCAGGTCACAACTGGAAGAACTATCTCCAGGCAGGAGGTGTCAAAGATAGAGGACGCGGTGAAGGTATACGGCATAGAGCCTGATATCTTCGATTTTGCCATAGATTACTGCGCCGATCTGGAAAAATACAGTATCGACTATATCTTCAAGGTGGCGCTGAGGTGGACCGAGGAGGGCTGCTGCACTGTTGAAGACGCCAAGAGGCTGCTCGACAGGCACAGCCGCAGGAATGACGGTTACAGGCAGGTGTTCAGAGCGCTCGGTTTCAACAGGCTTCCGGCGCCTATCGACCGCGAGATAATGGACAGATGGTTCGATGAGCTGAACTGCTCGCTTGCCGAGGTGCTCGATGCGTGCCAGGCTGCGGCAGGTCTCAGGGAGCCGAATCTCAAATACGTCAACAAGGTTATAGAAAACCGCCGTCTTGAGAAGGGCGGCATCAACACAAGGCTTGCAGGGGAAAGAAGCGGAAGCAGATCCCCGGAGACAGAGGCCTCGGATGAGGGCAGCCCTGTGAGCCGCAAAGTGCTGGCGGATTACTACGAATACATAAGAAACGAAGATGAGAAGGCGCGTGAAGCGCGCGTGGCGGAGGTGCTCAGAAAGGTGCCTGAGATGAGGAACGTCTTTGAGGCTGAGAGCAAAGTGAACCGCAAAATGCTATCGCTCAGGCCGGGAGCCTCAAATCTCGACGAAAGACAGAGGCTGAGGGCTGAAAGGATAGCTATAGAAGAAGGAAGAAAACAACTGCTCACCGCGAACGGATTCCCGGGGGATTACCTGACCAGAAAATACAGGTGCAGCATATGCAGGGATACCGGATACACGGATGAGGGCATGGTGTGCAGCTGCTGCAGGGAACGGGCTGCAGAAGCATACAGATGGCACACGGATACAGAAAAGGCGTAAATGACATTTAACGATACAGAAGATAAGACACTGAATATCAATACGGAACCCGAAGAGGAACAGCTCGAGCTCAACGATGAGCAGATAAGAGCTGCCGCTTTGGCGTACGCGAGATACCTGAGAGACAACGATCTCAGTCCGGGCGAGTCTGCTGAAGGAGAGCCTGAGGCTGCCGCAGATGAGCCTGCGGAGGCTCAGACAGAGGCGGGCGAAGAGATCCCGCAGACAAAGGAGCCCGAAGAGCCCGAAGAGGCCGGAGAGTCCGGGCAGACAGAAGAAAAAGAAGAGGCTCAGCAGGACGACAGCGGCGACAAGGATAAAAAGAGCGAAGCTCAGAAGGCTGCCGCACTTGAGATGATGCGCAAAAGAGAGGCTGCCAAGGCCCGTGACAGGGAGAAATTCCTGAAGGGCGGAAAGGATCCTTTCGCGGCTGTGATGAATGTGCACGATAAGGCTCAGGACGCGGTCGACAGAACTTTCGTCAACCTTGGCAAGGAAATCATCACAGACGCTCACCGCATAAGCTCGGCCTACAGAAACACCAGGCGCAGCATCGGCCTGGCCATTCTCGTTACGGGACTGCTGATCACCGGCATCCTCATCGTATTCGATATCTTCACGGTATATGAATACGCGTACAACGGCAAGGTTCTCGGATATGTAAAGAACCAGGAAGAGGTGACGGATGTACTTGATGTAGCCGGAAAGCAGCTCACCAACAACAGCACAACAGAAGCTGACGTAAAGTTTGTGGCCAACCAGAATGTGACCTTCAATCCTGTGGACGGCAGAGGAAAGAGTACCGACGACTCGGACACGGTAGTCAATAAGCTGATATATATGACGGATATAGAGACAGAGGCCTATGCGGTTTACGACGGCAGCAAGGTGGTGGCTATCGTTAAAGATCAGAATGATGCGGACAGTCTGCTGCTCCAGACGAAGGAAGAGCTGTCGACACCTGACAGCGGTATGGAGCTCGTATCCGCCGAGTTCACTAACGATCTGTCCGTAAAGCCTGTCAACGTGCTCCTTGGAAGCGTTCAGAGCAATGTGGCAGCGCAGGAGCAGATGACGAACGGCGGCGAGATGAATACGTTCCACATCGTTGAGGACGGGGAGAGCGTCAGCAGCCTCGCAGCTCTGTTCGGAGTCGAGGATTATGATATCTATGACGAGAGCAACAAAGAGCCGGTCACCGAAGTGGAGACCGGAGACAGAGTCTGCATCAGAAGCCTGGTATCTCCGGTCAGCGTCAAGATGGTCGAAAAAGGCAGACTCAAGGAGATTATTGAATTTGAGACCATCAAGAAAGAGTCCGACGAGTACTATAAGGGTGACTCCTTCCTTGAGCAGGAAGGCCAGGACGGAGTGCAGATCTTTGAGGGCGAGATCACCAAGATAGGCGGCGAGGTAACGGACAGAAAAGAGACGGCTGAGCCGGAGATCATCAAGGAAAAGAAGGATAAGATCATCCTCGTAGGAACGGCGGAGAGGCCGAAGACTGCAGCGACCGGAACCTTCATAGTACCGCTCAAAAGCTACGTCGTAACATCCGAATGGGGCGGCAGATGGGGCCGTCTGCACGAAGGCATAGACCTCGCGGCTCCTACGGGAACACCTATCTACGCTTCTGACGGCGGCAAGATCATCAAGGCCAACTACTGGTCGGGTCATGGTCTGTGCGTAGAGGTAGATCACGGTAACGGAATCGTCACAAGATACTCCCACTGCAGCGCGGTGATGGTAAGCATAGGAGACCTGGTATATCAGGGACAGCACATAGCCAACGTAGGCAATACCGGACACAGCTTCGGAAGCCATTGCCACTTTGAGGTAAGAGTAAACGATGTATCTCAGAACCCGAGAAATTACATCAATCCATAACCACCGGAAGGCGGAGGTCAGAATTGGCAAAAAAACGCAGATCACAATTTGATACACAGGAAGTCCAGTGGGACGATGAGGAGCTGAGGCAGCGGATCGAACAGAGGCGCAGGCAGAATGCCGTGAGGAACCGCAGGAGAAAGGTCTTCTCCCTGGTCGCCTTTGTCATAATCTTCGCTTTGCTTGCCACGATGTGCGGAAAGGACATCGTGCGGCTCAAGGCGGAGAACCGCGCTCTCAGAAAGCAGCAGATAGCGCTCGAGGAGCAAAGGGATGCTCTTCAGAAGGAGCTCAAGAACGCAAACAATCAGGAGTATATCAGGGAGCAGGCTAAAAAGCAGCTCAGGCTCCTGAACCCGGGGGAGATACTCTTTACTTTTGAAGATGAAGAGGCTGAGGACGGCGCTGCCGCCGGAGAAGACGGAAAAACCGTTAATGACGACAAGGCAGACAAGGATAAAGACAAGGACGGAGGCTCCGATGGCTAAAAAGAGCTCCCACAGAGTACAGACCAGAAGACCTAAGAGTCTTGCGGGAGTAAGGCCGCACAAGAGCCTCGGACAGAATTTCCTCATTGATGAAGAAGTGATACAGACCATAGTCTGCGAGAGCGGTGTGACTGAGGATACCCTTGTGCTCGAGATAGGACCGGGCACAGGAGCGCTTACCCTCCCTCTCGCCGAGCGCGCGGGCAGGGTCATCGCAGTCGACCTCGATCCCGACATGATCGAAGGTCTCAGGATCAAGACTTTCGGCATGGATAACGTTGAGCTGATTCACGGGGACATCCTTCAGCAGGATATCCGGGGGATAACTGAAAGAAGCATGGCTGAGCATGGGCTCTCCGAGCTTCGCATCATCGGCAATCTCCCCTACTACATAACAACACCAATAATCATGAAGCTGCTCGAGGCGGGTACCGGTGCAAAAAGCATCACGGTGATGATGCAGAAAGAAGTAGGCGACAGGATCGCCGCTGAACCGGGCACCAGAGCTTCGGGCGCCATAACATATCCGGTCCACTATTACGCCGAGGTAAGCGAGATCATCGATGTACCGAGGGAATGCTTCTACCCTGTTCCGGGGGTGGACTCCGTAGTACTCAGACTCGATCTGAGGGACGAGCCTGCGGTCAGTGTGAAGAGCGAGGAGATGCTTCTGCGCTGCGTAAAGGCGGGGTTTGCCATGAGGCGCAAGACCCTTCTGAACGCACTATCTTCGCTGGGCGGATATGATAAAAAAATACTGTCGGAAGCGCTTGAGCGCGCGGGCATCGATCCGGGCCGCAGAGCTGAAAGCCTTACGCTCGAGGAGTTTGCGAGGCTGGCCGACAGTTTGCAGGAGGCATAATTTTGCAGGATATGATTCGAAGGCTCCTTGCCGCGGCCGCCGCCTTCTTCAGAAAGGCAGGCGCGCTCATCAGCAGGGTATTCTACAGGATTTTTCCGAGAAGAGAAGCTAAATACTATGATGCAGACCTTCATGAGGGCAGGTATGTAGGGCTCATGGCGCTTAACGCGCTCGCTATATACATCTACATAGAGGAATTCGCGAGGCTCACAACGGGCCCGGCCGAAGGCCTGCGCTGGATCTTCACAAATCCGGTCACTGCCCTGTTCAACGCGTTTATCATCTTCGCGACACTCACCATAGCCCTTCTTTTTAAGCGGCGCAGGTTCGTACTGTTCATGGTGTCGCTCGTGTGGCTCGGACTGGGCACTGCCAACGGCGTGATCCTGATGAACAGGATGACCCCTTTCACTCTCTACGACTTCACGAACTTCGCGGACGGTCTTACCATAGCGACCACCTACTTCTCAAAGCTCCAGATAATACTATTCATCATTGCCCTGGTGCTTGGCGTCGCAGCCATTGTGATGATCTTCATCAGGAGCGAAAAGTGGAAAAACATCAACTATAAGAGGAGCATAGCTACGGTGCTCATAGCGGCGGCAGCTGCCATGGGGTCTACGGTCGCTCTCGAAAGAGCGGGCGTCGTGAGCACATTCTTCGGAAACCTCAACTACGCCTACAGGGATTACGGCATGCCTTACTGCTTTATCATGACGTCGGTAAGCGCCGGGATCTCAAGGCCGAGAGGCTACTCCGACGAGCTGATCGCAGGCCTTCTCGAGGACAAGACCAAAAAGGGCACGGACACCCTGCTCAAGGAGAAGAAGGACAGCACGGAGCATCCGAACATCATTGTTCTGCAGCTGGAGTCGTTCACCGTTGCGCAGGATTACGCGAATATAGAGGTGTCCAGGGACCCTACCCCGGTATTCAACAAGCTTTATAAGGAGTACACATCGGGCAGCTTCGAGGTGCCGGCATGCGGCGCCGGAACAGCCAACACGGAATTCGAGGTGCTCACGGGCATCAGCGCCAAGTTCTTCGGACCGGGCGAATATCCGTACAAGGGCAAGCTCCGCAAGAAAGTGCTCGAAAGCATGGCCTATGTGACCCGCTCCCACGGATATAACACGGCCGCCCTTCACGACCACAGGGCTCTCTTCTACAACAGAAACGAGGTGTACGCGAACCTTGGCTTCAACACCTTCACTTCGGTCGAGTACATGAACAACGTCTCCTTCACTCCTACCAACTGGTGCAAGGACAGGGTCCTCACCGGCGAGATCATGGAGATAATGGAATCGACCGAAGAAAGGGATTTTCTGCATGTTATTTCTGTAGAGGGCCACGGCGCGTATCCGACGGAGAAGGTCTTCAAGAAGCCATACACGGAAGTCACGGCTGACGATGAAGACACAAAGTGGAAATACGAGTACTACCTCAACGAGTGCCATGAAATGGATACTTTCGTAGGAGATCTCATAGACAATATCGAAGAAAGCGGTGAGCCGACCGTTATGATAATCTACGGTGACCACATCCCGGCTCTCGATGTAAAGGAAGAGAACTACAAGCAGGACGATCTGTACAGCACACGCTATGTGATCTGGGACAATATCGGGCTCCCTAAGCAGGACCGCGATATCCATTCGTATGAGAGCGGAGCGATACTGCTCGAGGACGCCGGACTCAGCCACGAAGGCATCATCTTCGATTATCAGCAGTCGAACGATCCTGAGGAAGACGATACTTATCTTTCCGATCAGGAGGCTCTGGCATACGACATGCTCTACGGCAGGCAGTACGCCTATGGCGGCTTCGAGCCTTATGAGCCGGTCGACATGAAGATGGGACACAAGAGCATAAGCATAAAGGATCTGGTAAAGATCGGAGACCGCTACTACCTGAGGGGCGAGAACTTTACTGAGAGGTCGATAATAAGCATCGACGGAAAGCAGCTGTCGACCGTGTATCTGTCCCCTACCCTGCTGGCACTCAATGAGAGCATCGATCCTGAGGATGTGGATAAGCTCGAAGTCAGCCAGGTGGACAAGTCCAAGGAGACGATACTGACTACAGTAGGCGCAAACGAAGAGCTGTAGGACCGATGCGGCGGAGCCGCTGAGACCTGTCATGAGCCCCCCAAAAGGACTTTTGGAAAATTTGCTAAAAAAGAGGGAGTATTTTCTCATATATTTAGCAAAACAGGCTGAGAAACGGCTCAGAAGGATGACTTTTGTGTGTTTTTAGGGCAAAAATCGCAAAAATACACAACTTTTGGCCTAAAAACACCCCTTTTCACGGCGAAAGCATTTCAAATTGCTAAACATATAAAAAAACAAGGCAAAATCTTTAGCAAAAAAAATATAACTCCTTTTGTATAGGGACTCAGATATGGAAGAAACAAAAGAAACGAAAGAAACAAAGGTAATAAAAAGAACCAGAAGAACAGCCGGCAAAACAAAGCAGAAGGAAGCTGCGGAAGCGGCAGAAAAGGCTGCTGAGCTGAAGGACGTGGCTGCCGCTGAGGCTGCTTCGGAAGTATCGCCGGCGGAGCCGGATAACACGGCGGCTGCTGAAGCGGATGCGGCAGTGACCACAGCTGAAGCTGCCGCGACCGGGACTTCAGTTCCGGATGAAGCGGCGTCGGGATCTTCAGATTCTGGCGAGATGCCTGCGGCTGACAGTGAGGCAGGCTCGGAAGCATCTGCACAGGACGCTTCTGATGCTCCGGCTCAGGAAAGCCAGGAAAACGAAGGCAAGTATGATGTGGAAGGCATTCTTGAGCTTGCGGATGACGGATTCGGATTCCTCAGATTCGACAACTTCCTGACTTCCAGCAAAGATATTTACGTGTCCCCTACTCAGATCAGACGCTTTGGGCTGAGGACCGGAGACAAGATACTCGGCATAGCGAGAAAGCCGAGGGGCACCGAGAAATTCGGAGCGCTTTTATTTGTCAAAACCGTCAACGGCCTCGATCCTATGACGGCGAAGAGGCGGCCGCACTTTGACAGCCTCACCCCTGTCTTCGCGGACGAGAAGATAGTGCTCGAGAATTCGAGCATCGACCTTTCGACGAGAGTGATGGATCTGGTGGCGCCGATCGGCAGAGGCCAGAGAGGCCTTATAGTCGCGCAGCCAAAGGCGGGCAAGACGGTGCTGCTCAAGAAGATCGCTGCTTCGGTCGAAGACAAATATCCTGACATAGAGCTGATAGTGCTGCTCGTTGACGAAAGGCCTGAGGAAGTCACGGACATGAAGCGGAGTCTGAAGCACTCCGAGGTTATTTATTCCACCTTCGATGAGGAGACCAAACATCATGTGAAGGTGGCGCAGATGGTAATAGAGCGCGCGAAGAGGCTCGCGGAATGCGGCAAGGATGTAATGATCCTTCTGGATTCGATCACTAGGCTCGCCAGAGCCTACAACATGGAGGTGCCGTCGTCCGGCAGGACGCTCTCGGGCGGTCTCGACCCGGGTGCGCTGCACCCGCCGAAGAAGTTCTTCGGCACAGCGCGGAATCTCGAGGAAGGCGGCAGCGTTACCATACTTGCTACCGCGCTGGTCGAGACCGGATCGCGCATGGACGATGTCATCTACGAGGAATTCAAGGGCACTGGCAACATGGAGCTCCATCTCAACAGACAGCTCAGCGAACGCCGCATCTTCCCTGCCATCGACCTTTACAAATCGGGCACGAGACGCGAAGACCTGCTGCTTTCGCCTGAGGAATATCAGGTGATGTTCATGCTGCGCAGGGCCATGAGCTCGGGCAGCGTGATGGATGTGACTGAAGAGATCATCGATAATCTTTCGAGCACGAAGTGCAACGCGGATTTCGTCAACTTCATGCTTAAGAAGCTGCACTAAGAGCGCGCAGACTGCCTCGACTCGCCTGCTCCGTCGATGGGAATGCCATCTCGTTCGACCTTGCTTCGCGGGGAACGGCTGTGCAGAGATACTTTCGGCATCAGCTTGCGCCACAGACGTGAATTGTAAGAACATTAAAGAGAAAAAGTGTAAATGGGAAAAATCGATTACAGCAAAATTTTCATTAAAGAAGCCTGCCCTACTTCGATCGGCGGACAGGCTGTCATGGAAGGTGTAATGATGCAGGGCCCTGACAGGGTCGCGCTTGCGATGCGCCTGCCTTCGGGCGAGCTCTATCTTAAGACAAAGAAGAAACAGAAGAAGAGCGGCGCCGCGAAGATTCCATTTGTACGGGGCGTCGTGTCATTTGCGAACTCGCTCGTCGGAGGAATGGGCACGCTGATGGAATCCGCTGACATCCTTGAGAAATATGCTCCTGAGGAGTATGCCGAGGAACAGGGAAAGCTCGAGACGTGGATCAATAAAAAGTTCGGCGATAGAGCGGCCTGGAATTTCATGATGACGACTGCCCTGCTCTTCGCGGTGGCGATATCCATCATATTCTTCATAATCCTGCCGACCTGGGTAGTGAACTTCCTGAGTAAATGGGTGCAGAGCGCATTCGTGCTCAACCTGGTTGAGGGACTGCTGAGGATTGTGATGTTCGTGGCGTATGTCGCAGCGATACGGAAGATGAACGACATAAAAACGCTCTTCCAGTATCACGGAGCCGAGCACAAATCGATCCACTGCTTTGAGAATAACAGGGTGCTCTGTCCTGAGAACGCGGAGGAGTTCTACACGCTGCATCCGAGGTGCGGCACAAGCTTCCTGGTTTTCGTACTCATAGTGAGCCTGCTGCTTTTCAGCTTTCTGGGCTGGCCAAATCTGGCGGTGAGGATACTCTCAAGGATCCTTCTCATACCGGTGATAGCCGGCATAAGCTACGAGCTTCTGAGATGGGCCGGCCGCTCGAACGGCAAGGTGGTGCGCATACTCAGCTGGCCAGGGCTGCAGCTGCAGAGACTGACTACCGCTGAGCCTGACAGGGCCCAGCTTGAGGTTGCCCTGCTCTCTCTCAAGGCGGTGCTTGTGGATGCAGGTGTTCCTGAGATTGAGGGATTCGTCGACAAGGACGGCAATATAGTGAGGTCGAAGGCTGAAGAGGAAGAGATAGAGCGTGAGACGGAAGCCTGGGCGGCTGAAGTCGAAGCACATACAGAGGCAAACAAGAAGGCTGTGGCTGAAGCGATAAACGATTTCACGAGGATAGAGGAACGAACTGTCTTTGAGGATCCGGCCAACGGAGCAAGCGAGGAGGAGATCGTAAGCGCCATAGATTTCCTTGACAGCCTCGACAGCGACGGCTACACCATCGTTTCGCCGCAGGAGACAGACGGCCGAACGCTCGTCAGAGCCATAGCAGACAGAGAGGCGATGGAAGCAAAGGCAAGGACTCTCGCGCGCAGATATACAAAAGACATCAAGACTTATGAGAATGCCTTAAGCTGGGGCAAGGCCGCGCTGAACATGCTGCCTAACGGAAAAAACGAGGCCCGCATGATCATGTCTTACGCGACGGGGCTGGGAACTGCCGAGCTCATCACCAGATCAAAGGAGCTGATGCGCGACGACGATTTCGAAGAATACCAGAAGCGCATCTATGCCAGGATCGGAGGAGTGCCTCTGCAGTACATCGTGGGCACGCAGGAGTTTATGGGCTTGCTGTTCAGGGTCAACCCATCTGTCCTTATACCGCGCCTCGATACTGAGATACTGGCGGAGAAGGTCATTGACATAGTTAAAAAGAAAGGTCTGCTGAAGCCTGAGATACTCGACCTCTGCACAGGCAGCGGCGCCCTGGGCGTCAGCATAGCCGCAAAGATCCCGGATGCCATCGTCACAATGACAGATGTGTCCGAGGCAGCTCTGCAGACGGCTATGAGCAACGCCGGCCTCAATGGAGTCAACCGCCGCTGTATATTCCTTCTCGGAGACATGTTTGCCGCAGTGCCTGATGACAAGCACTACGATGTCATCGTCTGCAATCCGCCGTACATACCGAGTGCGGTGATCGGCACTCTTGATGTGGAGGTTAAGGATCACGAGCCGCGCATGGCTCTCGACGGCGGCAAGGACGGACTCGATTACTACAGAGTGATCGCAGATCAGGCGGGAATGCACCTCAAGACGGAGGGGCTCCTTGCTCTTGAGATAGGTGCCGAACAGGCTGCGGATGTAAAGAAGCTGCTGAACAAGACGAAGTCCTACCGCGACACGCAGGTGATCCGCGATCTGGCAGGACTCGACCGCGTGATCCTGGCTACACGCAAATAAGAAAATATTGAGGGAGTAATTATATATAAAATGCCGTTTCTATACGTTTTGATTGCAGCGCTCATCGTAAGCGCGATTGGTTTTAAAAAATACGTCTGGTTTATCTCAATAGGTTACGGATTCTCGATCGCGGCTATAGGAGTCCTGCTGCTTTGCCTGTATGGCGGCGCAGCCGACGCAGGCCTCATCATCGCCTGCGTGCTCTTCATTCTCTACGGATGCAGACTCGGAGGATACCTCACATACAGAGAGCTGAAGAGCAGCGCCTACAATAAAAAGATGAAGGCCGAGATCAAGGACGGCAAAGGCATGCCTGTGATCGCCAGGTGCGGCATCTGGGTATCCGCTGCCCTGCTCTACGCGTGCGAGGTATCGCCGGTGCTTTTCAGGCTCACCAACGGAAAAGGAACTGACGGCTGGGTAACGGCGGGAGTCATCATCATGGCGGCCGGACTGGTGCTCGAGACAGCGGCAGATCTTCAAAAAAGCGCGGCCAAGAAGGTAAACCCGAAGAGATTCGTGGACACAGGCCTTTATAGGATCGTAAGATGCCCTAACTACTTTGGCGAGATGACATTCTGGACGGGAGTGTTCATCACCGGCATATGCTCCAACACGGGCGTGTGGCAGTGGGCAGCCGCCCTGCTGGGATACTTAGGAATCATATACGTGATGTTCGGCGGAGCCCGCAGGCTCGAGATGCGCCAGGACAGAACGTACGGGGACGATCCGGAGTACTGGGCGTATAAGAACAAAACACCTATCATGGTGCCGCTCATACCGCTTTACAGCGTAGCGAAGTACAAGTGGCTCGTTGCCTGATAATGCGTGAGAAAGGGATGAATTGTGACAGAACGAGAAAGAATGGAAGCGGGGCTTCTGTATGATCCCGCTGATGAAGATATAATGGCCGAGCAGATGTCATATCAGGCTTTGCTCGAGAGCTTCAACCGGATCAGTGCATCTCAGGTTGAAGAGAGGCAGCGCCTGATGAAGGAGATGTTTGCCGAATGCGGAGACAATGTTTTTCTGCAGGGTCCGGTAAACGCCAACTTTGGATGCAGGCACGTCCATCTGGGATCGAATATTTACGCAAACTTCAATCTGACGCTGGTGGACGACGGGCACATATACATCGGTGACTGGGTCAAATTCGGCCCGAATGTGACGGTGGTGACCGCCGGGCATCCGGTTCTTCCGGAGCTCAGGACCGATCCGGAGTATCAGTACAATAAGGATGTCCACATCGAAGACTGCGCATGGATAGGAGCCGGCGTGATAATCCTGCCGGGCGTCACCATAGGCCGCAACAGCGTCATAGGCGCAGGCAGTGTGGTAACGAGGGACATCCCCGCGGATTCTGTAGCGGTCGGCAATCCATGCAGGGTAATGAGACAGATAGGCGAAAAGGACAGAGAGACATTTTTCAGGGATGAAAGGATAGACTGGGAGGAATTGAATGGCTAAGGTGATCATAATCAACGGCAGCCCGAGGGCTGATCAGTGCACGGCAACAGCTCTCAAAGAGATGATAAAGGTCTTTAAGAAAGAGGGCGTTGAGACAGAACTTATCCACATAGGCAACAAAGCCGTGCGCGGATGCATGGCCTGCGGCTACTGCTCCGCTCATAACGGCTGCGTCTTCAACGACATAGTGAATGAGGTGAATGCCAAGCTGGAGCAGGCTGACGGTCTGGTCGTCGGAAGTCCAGTATATTACGGCTCGCCGAACGGAACGCTCATCTCGTTCCTCGACAGGCTCTTCTACAGCGCGCAGTACGACATGCACATGAAGGTGGGAGCCGCAGTGGTAAGCGCAAGGCGAGGAGGAAACACGGCATCCTTCGATGTTCTCAACAAGTACTTCAGCATCAGCGGCATGCCTATAGCGACATCCACGTACTGGAATCAGGTGCACGGCTTTGGGGCCGGAGATGTGATTAAAGATAAAGAGGGCCTGCAGGTGATGAGAAACCTTGCCCGCAACATGACATTCATGATCAGAGCCATTGCTGACGCGAAGGAAAAGTACGGACTGCCTGCAGTTGAGAACGAAGCGTTCACAAGCTTCCATGACGGTAAGAAGTGATCGTACTGAAGCGGCCGTGATGCGGCTCTGCAGATACAGATAAAGGAGGAAACAGAACATGTGCCTTTCGACAGTTTATAAAAACGAGGTAAGCGACGACAACATGCTCGCTAAAAACGTAGCGGACATAAAGGTAGACGGCGGAAAGATCATCTTCACCGACCTCATGGGGATCCGCACAGTATTCGACGGAACACTTGCAAAAGTGGACCTGATGGACAACTACGTAATAGTTAACGGCTAAATTGAGGAAAGAGGGAAAAGTATGTATTATAACGATTTTCAGGATCTGAAGCTTTCGGGCCTCGGACTCGGCTGCATGAGACTGCCGTGCATCGACGGTGATGATTCCAGACCGGATCAGCAGGCTGTGCAGGAGATGGTCGACTACGCGATGGCCAACGGCATCAATTATTTCGATACCGCATGGGGCTATCACGCGGGGAACAGCGAAACGGCCATCGGCGAGGCTCTTTCGAAATATGACAGAAGCAGCTACTATCTGGCGAGCAAGTTCCCGGGCTACGATCTGTCAAACTTCGGAAAGCATGAGGAGATATTCAACAAGCAGCTCGAGAAGTGCAAGACAGACTACTTCGATTTTTATCTTTACCACAACGTCTGCGAGCTCAACATCGACAAGTATCTCGATGACAGCACAGGACTCACGGAGTTCCTGCTCAGAATGAAGAAAGAGGGAAAGATCCGCCACCTCGGCTTCTCGTGCCACGGAAATCAGGAGACGATGCACCGCTTCCTCATGAAGAACCACATGCACCTCGAGTTCTGCCAGATCCAGCTGAACTACCTGGACTTCGAATTCCAGAACGCGAAGGACAAGGTTGAGGAGCTCAACAACATCGGCATGCCTATCTGGGTAATGGAGCCGCTGCGCGGAGGCAGGCTCGCCAAGTCGTGCCTCGGCGGAGAGAAGATGCTCGCGAAGAGCAATCCTGACTATACACCGGCAAACTGGGCATTCGGATTCGTTGAGTCCGTGCCGGGAGTTACGATGATCCTCTCCGGGATGTCCAACTTTGAGCAGCTGAAGCAGAACATTGAGTTCTTCAGCGAAAAGAATCAGCTCAGCGATGACGATATAGCGACTCTGCTCACGGCCGCGCACTTCGACACTACAGGCAAGAATTCCGGTACGGTACCGTGCACTGCCTGCAGATACTGCACAACGAAGTGTCCTATGGAGCTGGATATCCCTAGACTGCTTGAGCTTTACAACGAGCATGCGTACAGCGAGGGCGGATTCATCGCGCCTATGGCTATCGCGGCGCTCGACGAGAGCAAGCTCCCGTCGGCGTGCATCGGATGCGGAGCCTGCGCGGCGGTATGCCCTCAGCAGATAGACATACCGGGCACCATGGCGAAGTTCGCGGAGATGCTTAAAGCGGAATAACCTGCTCTGAACAGGTCTATGAATATTGTGCGCTGGCTGAAAAACAGCCAGCGTTTTTGTATAAATAGCGCGAAGGTAACCGGCGGAGAACACTCCGCAGAAACTTCAGAAGTACACCGCGGCAGGGCTCCGACTACGAAACGAACTCCGGAAACTGGAGCTTCGCACGCTTGCAGCGAAGCGTAATTTCCGGAGGCGCCTGGAGGAGCGATGAAGCGGATTGTACTTCGGAGTTTTGAGGACGTTCGCCTCCGGTTACCTTCGCGCTTTGTTTGCAAAAATACAATATCCTTTTTTTAAAACCTTGCTAACAGCCCTGCGCAGGGGTTAGTATTTTGTCAAGAGGAAGCTGATTAAGGGGCACGGCGCCCCTTTGTCGGTATTGAGAGGGATTTATTTAATAGAGGAGAGGATAATATGAAAGACCTCAAGCATCTTTTGTATTTTGAAAACCTCCTGCAGAATGCAAACAACGAACTGATTGAACAGGCCAAGAATGAGGGCATGGTTTGTGCCGCGTTTACGTGCGAGAACATACCTGAGCCTCTGCTTAATCTCGGCAACGCGTTCTCGGTTCGTCTTTTTGCGCCTAATACCGGTTCGCTCGATATTGCTACGTATTACATGACGAGCTTTCTGTGCGAAACGAGCAGGGCCCTGCTGGAGAGAGCGATCGAGGGCGGCTACAATTTCGCCGACTGCCTGATCGCTGCGGACGGCTGCACAATGATGAACCGTGCCGCCGAAAACATGGAGCTTCTTCACACCATGGACGAGGGCAAGGACAACTTCTTCTACCAGTTCATGGAGATACCGATGAAGTCGACTGAGAACGGCGTCGAGCTCCTCAAGCTGCAAAGCCGCAATCACATACTCGACCCGCTCCACAAGGCATACGGCATCGACATATCCGAAGAGGCGATGCTCAAGGCCGTCGAGGAGCACAACGAGGTATGCAGGCTCATCCGCGAGATCGGCGAGTTCCGCAAGGAGGACGATCCGCGCATTACCGGTTACGAGTTCCACGTGCTTACGCTGGCGACGTATCTGGCTCCGAAGCATCTGCTTATCGACAAGCTGAGAGAGACTCTCGAGGAGCTGAAGACCAGAGAGCCTGACGGCAAGAAGTGGCGCGCCCGCGTGCTGGTGGTCGGCTCGGAGATCGACGACATCGGCATGATAAAGCTGATCGAGGAGTGCGGCACTTATGTATGCGCCGACAGATACTGCTTCGGATCCTTCCCGGGCAGAGACCCGATCGAGATCGACCCGGATTCCGATGACGACATTCTTACGCAGATCTGCCGCCACTACACGATGGCGAGCCAGTGCCCGCGTACCATGAACATGGAGAAGGTATACGGCCGCAAGAAATACGTCAACGACCTTGCGAAGGAGTACAATGCGGACGGCATAATCTATGAGCAGGTGAAGTTCTGCGACCCTTGGGCTTACGAGCGCATGCTTGGATCGCACATGCTGAGAGAGGATTACGGGTTCCCGGTGCTCTCCGTAGACAGGCCGTACAACATCAACGCCGGCGCGGGCCAGATGCGCACGCGCGTGCAGGCATTCATCGAAAGTATTGAAATAAAGAAACTGCAGGGAGGTGAGAAGTAATGGCATTCAAAACGGTCAAGAAGATCACTAACCCTAAAAAGAAAAAAGGCGACCAGACGCTCGGCAAGCTCTACCCTACCAACGGAAAGACGAAGGTCTTCGTCCGCCGTGAGTGGAGAGGCGTAAAGGATACGCTCTACGATTATTCGAGATGGCTCTACATCATGTCCATCCTCGCGAGATTCATCTCCAAGCCGCGCAATATCAAGGCCATGTTCCGCTACAGATGGATGGCCAATTACCTGGCAGTCCCTTATATGATGGATAAGTTCACGCTCGGACTCAGAGACGAGCCGCTGCGCATCACTCACACCGCCATGAACTTCGTCATCTACGACGTAGCCAAGACGATGGACAACATCTTCAAGGGCGACCGCCGCACCGGCAACAACAAGGCATTCTCGGATACCTGCGTGCTGACAGATGAGAACGCGATGACAGCCTTCATGATGGGCTTCAAGGACACGACTGCCATCCTCAGAGAGGTGCCGACAATGTTCGTCGCCAACCTGCTGACGCAGAATTCGACTACACACTACCTCGATGTTGCGCAGGAATTCGGACTTCCGGGCGATGTCTGCCCTATGCCTGAGGCTGAGGCCGGCATCTCGATCGATGACGACTTCGCGGTACTCGGATGCTGCGCTGTTCAGGTCAACACCACCTGCGACGGCTCCCTCATGGGCAACGGCATCATCGCTCACAGACTCGAGCGCGAATACGGCATCCCTACCTTCCAGCTGACAGCTCCGCTCCGCCACAAGGAGGACGATGTTCAGGAATACGCTGCCAACGACATGAAGGAAGCCGTGAAGTTCATTGAAGAGCACGCTCACGAGAAGTGGGACTGGACGCGCTACTTCGAGAGCGCCGCAAGAGTAAACGATGCTACAAGGCACCGCGCGATGTGGCTCGACAACAACGCTACCGACTATCCGCAGTTCGTAGGTTCGGTATTCTCGCTCTACAACGACACCAACTACATGGGCAACTGCGGACGCTCGCCGCTCTTCCCGCCAAAGGACAAGAAGATCAGCAAGCTCGTCGAGCAGGGCTACAAGAAAAAGACCATGATCTGCCCTGAGTACAGGCACAGATGCATCGTCTGGGGCGTACAGCCGCAGTACAACATCCACATGCTTTACTGGATGATGCACTGCTGGGGCGTCGTGCCTCTGACTGACATGCTCTCTATGGTCAACACAGACATCATCGCCGACACCGACACTCCTGAGAACAGGGAGAAGGCCTGGTACGACATGGCATGGCTCAACGAGAACATGATCATGCGTAACCGTACACACGGCGGATACAAGGTTCTCGTCGATGAGCTCTGGGAGTTCTGCGAGATAATGAACGCCGACATGGTAATGATGTGGGAGCACATGAGCTGCAAGGCGCTCGACGGTCTCCACGGACAGTTCGAGGAGCAGGGACGCGAGAGAGGCATCCACGTAGTATGGGTATGCCACGACCTCTGCGATCCGAGAGTCTACACAAGACAGGCGATCCGCGACGAATTCAGCCAGTACATGCGTACGGTAATGCGCGAAGAGCCGCTCGACCCAACTATAGAGCATATACCAGACGAGAATATGTGGTGATACAGCTCGCCCTTTTCTTCCACAGCTTTGTCAACGCTGCGACTCGAGCTCGGTCATTTACAATAGGTAAACTCCCTCGCTCTCGCTTGCGTTTCCTCGCTATGAACGAAAACTGCTTCGCTGTATCGAACATACTCGTGTTTTCCTCCCGAAGCATCGTAAACGCTGCGCTATAAGCTATGAAGAGGCATCGCTCCGGCGGTGCCTCTTTTGCGTATAACAGCAATCATCACGAAAAACTTCCGTCTTTTTTGTCTATTTTCAGGTTTTATACGGAAGTCAGCGAACGCCCCTTGACATTGAAATCTGCGGGTTTAGAATAAGTTAGAAATGGAAAACCAGCTGCTGAAAAAGAGAATAACTTCGAATTCGGACCTGACTGTCGGCTCCATAGTCGACAAGGTCCTTCTTTTTGCTATTCCGCTGATGCTGACGAGCATGCTGCAGCAGCTCTTCAACGCGACTGATGTGGCTGTCGTCGGCAAATTCGCGAGCAAGGAGGCGATGGCGGCGGTCGGGAGCAATACGCCTATAGTCTCGCTCCTCGTCAACTTTTTCGTGGGGATCTCTGTAGGATCTAACGTTCTGATCGCGCGCTTCATAGGCGCGAGGGATTCCGACAAGGCAAAGCGCGCCGTGCGTACATCCATGGCGTTTGCGGTCGCGGCCGGGATCTTCGTAGCGGTGCTGGGCAATATTATAGCCGCTCCTGTCATAGACCTTCTGGGTGTTCCGCCTGAAGTAAAGGACTATTCGATCACTTATCTGAGGCTGTACTTCAGCGGCGTGCCGTTCATCATGCTTTACAACTTCGAGGCAGCCATCTTCCGCAGCAACGGCAATACGCGCACCCCTCTCATCTGCCTCTTCATAGGCGGCGTTTTCAATGTGGCTGCGAACCTCTTCTTTGTGCTGGTGCTGGGAATGGACGTCGACGGAGTCGCCATAGCGACCGTGCTGGCAAATGTCATAAGCTCCATGATGCTGCTCCACTTTCTGAGGAAGGAGGACAGTGTAATACACGTCAACGTGGCCAAGGTAAGGATAAACAAGGACGACCTTGTGACGATCCTCAGGATAGGAATGCCGGCGGGTCTTCAGAGCGCGGTCTTTTCGATCTCAAACCTCTGCATCCAGTCAGGTATAAACAGCCTCGGCGCCGACTACATGGCGGCATCGTCCGCGGCTTTCAATATAGAGATATTCGCTTTCTTTGTAGTAAACGCGTTTACCCAGACGCTGGTGACTTTCATTGGTCAGAATTACGGCGCCGGGAAGTACGAGCGCTGCCGCGACATCGTCTGCAAGACTCTTCTGGTGAGCTGGACCTTTACAACGGTGATCTCTGTCCTGCTGCTTGTTTTCGCGAGGCCGCTGCTCTCGCTGTTCACGAATGAGCCGCAGGTCATCGAGGCGGGCCTTCTGAGAGTAAAACTCCTGCTTTACGCTGAAACGCTGAACGTGCTGATGGACAACCTTTCGGGAGCTATGAGAGGCCTCGGAAAGTCGCTGGTCCCGGCTCTTACGACACTCATCTGCGTCTGCGGAGTGCGTATCATCTGGGTGTTTACAGGCTTTCAGATCTACCACACATGGCTTTCAATTATGATAGTTTTCCCGGTGAGCTGGGCGGTCAACGCGCTGTTCATAATCATCGGATACATCCGTACGCGCAATCAGATGCTGGTCTGACGGCTTAAGGTCTATGCGCCTTAGTTCTGTATACCGCGGATATCCGCGATCACCCTGTTGATCTGCATCGAATCTATATGCCCATCCCTGTCACTGAAAACGAAAAACAGATTGACGCCCGGTATGTAACCGTTTGAAATATATCGGCCAACTTTGTACGCGAATTCGTCGCGGTACTTCTGCAAGTCGAGCCGGCCGACATACTCCACGATTATCTCCGTCTTCATATCTGATGGCGACAGAATGGTGAAATCCGGATACAAAGCCGGACCATAATCGTCCAGCACCAGCGGAAGCTCATATATCTGCACAAATCCCGCTGCCTTGAACCTTTCATAGAGAACTACTTCGCTGACTGTCTTTACCCATACCCCATCAGACGTCTGCTCTGTTTTGTGCTCAGGGTAATTCTCGGGATGCTCCGACTGCAGAATAAGCTTCTTCGCTTTCCATCTGCTTCCCTCCTTCAGATACGCCTCCGACACCGGCGGCAGGGTTTCACTGCGATACGAATACGGAAGAGCCTCGTTCACTGCATAGATATCGTAAGGGAGGAATCCTTTCAGAAAGGACTCGATAAGGCTGATATTGCTGTCTATGCGCCGGATAGCTTCCTTTAGAAAGTGTGCCTCACAGATTCTTTTGACATCAGGGCATGCGCGAGTTCCGAGATAGACGTATTTATTTGACCCCTGCCTCTTAACATAATAGTAAGTCTTACCTGTTTTATGTTCTGCCCTTTTAAGTGGCATACCTTCAAACCCTTTCAAAAGATCGAGTCGTTTGACATAGCTGGCTCTGTCTTTTCTGAGCCGCCTGAGCTCATAATCAAAACGACGATTCAGATCTGCATCCATATGATCCTCCCCATTGATAATAAATATCCGATGTTCTGAATGAGTGATAGTTTATAGGTCGCGAATACCCCTCGTGCTATGGGAGATAATTCTATAGTCTACTGGCATGAAGCGGCAAACAGGAAAAGCACTCATTTCAACAAAGAAAGCACTCTTTTGTGTACTATTGCCGAAAACCATGTACCGGACCCAAAATGAGAAAGAATAATAGGATCAGACAACGAGAATGCGGTTCGGGATAGATGATACGATTATTAGCGGCTGATGTCGGCAAATTAGCATGCCGGAGGCTCTCAATGCACGCACGAGAGTACCGTACATCACGAGTAACAATATCTCGTGCGCGCTGAACACGCATTGCTATTAACTGCCGCAATCCATTACCGAAACCGATCGTGCTCCTGGGCACTCTCGGGGTCTGCTTAACCGATCGCCCCGCTCTATAGCTGTCCGAGCGGGTTTAGCATCCCCGCCGGCCAGCGCTGGGGCTCTCGGAGCAGACCGGATCGTCTGCCTGAAGACAGTGGAGATGTAAATATGTAAGTGAATGCCTTGACTTACTTTGAATTATGGGCGGGGCCATTTCATCGTACTGACGGAAACTTTTTCATGAATACAATATGAATAAGTATTAGTGTTTGAGCACTGAACCAAATCGGGTATTTTGTGGAAAAGGATCTACATAAATGTCCCACAAAGCCGGATATGAGTGAAATGGTTCATTCGATATGTTGTGGACTATCAAGAGCGGCCTTAAATAAGAGATTGCTTTGCTGCGAAAAGGGTGATGGAAAGAGGAAAACGTGTAGTTGGAGAGAAGGCAAAGCTGTTTGCATGGAAGACGGATGAATAAAAACAGATAATGCCGTATAAAATGGCGAATAGAGAAGAGAAAAGGGCTTCTGGAAAAAGAGGAATAGAACAAAATGAATGAATATCGGGGAAACATCCCATAAATGTAGTACGTTTTTAGATTTTTTGTCAAAAAGGTTCAGAGGGCCTTCAATGCAAAGGCTTCAACTATAAGAATCAGCTCGAAATGATCGACAGAAAGGTCAACACAATGAGACCGACTGGAAGGACCAACTCAAAAGGAGAGGAGCAAAAGGATTCGCATAAAATGACCAGTACAAAAGATAGGGGCGAGGGAGTAGCGCGAAAGGCCCGATACGTGTGAAAAGCACAACTGAAAAGACCAGCCTGGTGGCTGGTCTTAATTGTTATCCGAACAGCTCCTGCAGCTCGTAGCGCTTGAGCTTTCCTATGGTTGAGCGCGGAAGAGCATCAGCCCGTATAATGACCTCCTGGATATGCTGCAGGAGAGGAGCATCTTTGCTGTAGTCCTCTATCGCGTTAAGCAGCTTGCTGCGAAGGGCATCTGCCTCCGCCTGGTCGCCTGGGCACGAGCCGGCAACGAGTACGGCACGGCCGTCTTTCATAGTGACGCCAAGGTCGGCATGCTCTGTTGCGCGGACAAGCGCTTCCTCAAACTCAGGGCAGAAGATCTTGGTGCCATCATCCATGATGAGCACGTCATTCTTGCGCCCTTTAAGGTGCAGCCTGCCCTTCTCGTCGAGCCATCCGATGTCGCCGGTGTAGAAACGGCCTTTTTCAAACATCGGATCCCTGCCCAGATAACCCTGCATCATGCAAGGCGTTGCAACGGATATCTCGCCGTCTTCCTCGATGCGTATGTCTGCTCCAGGGCATGGATACATAGCGTATGGATCGTCGGTATCCTGCGAGATGGCGATGCCGCTTGAGGTTTCAGAAAGGCCGTAGCCAAGATAGACCTGCACGCCCCTTTCTCTCAGTGCGTCGACTATATGCTGCGGGCATGGCGCTCCGCCGATAAGGACTGTCTTCAGCCCCGGATTCAGCGCGTTTGCATTGAGCATGTCTGCCATCTGCGAAGGCACTGCTGGGATTATTGTAGGGTCAAAGAACAGCGCATCGCCTGTGAATCTGCAGAGGCTTCGGCCAAGCGCGACCGTGGCGCCGTATGCGAGTCCCCACAGCATTGAGCATACAAATCCGTATGCATGCGACAGCGTGAGCACTGAAAGCAGCACATCCCCTTCTCCGCAGGCCAGCATCTTCTGGCCGCTCCACGCGCTCGCGCACACCGACGCGGAAGTGAGTCTGACTATCTTTGAGCGACTCGTGGTGCCTGATGTGAAGAAGAGCAGCTCGCCTTCTCCCTGGCGTCCTCTTATGCGGCCGCGTTCATCGCGCTGAGTCTCGCGCATGAAACGCGCCTTTTCGGCGGCCTCCATGGCAAGCTCGTTGTATTCTTCAGGCATGCGGGAATCCGCGATTATGATGTCGCAGCCTGCTATGACATGGGCAAAAATGTCCACGAGTGAATCCGGATCCAGCTCATAGCGGATCACCTCTACTGTGCTGCATGCAGCTTTGACATGGAAGATCTCGGATGAGATGCGCTGTGCGAGCTCTTTATACGATATATCACGCACCGATCCATCCTCTGCTTCGTATCTTATCGCCGCAGCATCGCGTGTTTTGAAGTCTTCGACAAGGCCCTCAAATGAATTGAATCTTTTATACATGGTTCCTCCGCTCTGCTGACTCTGAAATTCGTGCCAAGAATATATCACAAATGAACGCCGTAAACCACAGAAATTTCAACAGTTTTGGCGATTTTTTCAAATTGTGCCGGTTGTAAACCGCGAATCGCGCAAATTGTAAACCAATAAAAATGCCGGAGGCTTATTTCCGGCATTTTCAGCATGTATGAGTGGATAATCTGAGCGATCTGCCCGTATTATGCTCTGGCTCTTGCCATTGCTTCTTCGAAGTCCTTTGTTCCTTCCCAGACGTTGTTGGAGTAAGGATTCTTGCCCATTGCGATCGAGCGCTTGATGATGACTGCGATGCAGATGACGTTTGCAGCGATGGACAGAATGGCGATGACACCCTGTGCTCTCGGGTCAGCTGTGATTCCCATGTCGGAGATGATCTGGCCGGCCTGTGCAGTCTTGCCTGCGCCTGCGTTGTAGAGAGCGATTGCCTTCTCGTACAGATCCATCGTTGTGATGCCGTTAGCTGTAGCTCCACCGTAAACCGATGGGAGCGCTGCAGCAAATCTGCTTGAGAGCTGGAATGCAGGGACTACCTGAGCCCACATGCACCAGATGGCGAGAGTGTTTGCGCGGTTCTGGATCCACGCACCCTTGTTCCAGAGAGCATTCGCGAATGTAGGAGCGAGCAGGAGCGCAACGCCGCAGTACCACGAATGTGTCGGAAGGTTGAGGTATGTGTACTCGAAGTTCCAGATGTCGTATGCAACGATGAACCAGATGGTCATGTCAGGCCAGAGCATGTCGGACATGTTCTTGTCCTTGGATGTGAGAAGATGTACGCATCCTGTCATGCAGAAGATGTTGATCATGCCTGCAAGAGCGTTGAGCAGGTTCCACCATCCGCCGTAGATGAATACGCCTTCGTTGGATGCCCACCATGCGCCGCTGAAGTCGCCTGTGATGGAGAATGCTGCAAGAGCGGACTCCATGTCGGAAACGTTCGCGATCATGATGTTTGCCGCAACGATGAACCATGGCCACCATTTGAACCATGCCTTCTTGCCGAGGCCCCACTCGTACTTGATCATCATGAAACCTACGCAGCCGATGTCAGCAGCATAGAGCTTGAAGTAGTGGAACCAGCCGTCCATGAATGCGACTGTCGGGTTCTCCGGGCCGCCGAACATTCCGACGTGAGCCAGAATGAAGTAAACAGTCAGGATCGCAGGGATGATAACGAAAATGATCATTCCGCCGAGTTTAGTCCTTCTGCCGAGCTCGTTCATGATGATAAGTCCGCAGAAAACGAGGACCCAGCCGATGAGCTGCATCACTGCGTGATTGCTGTAAAGCTGAAATATCATATAAAACCTCCTAAAATATTATACCTGATTGCGGAAACCATAATTTACAAAGCGGTTTCCGCCGCTGATTATAAGACTTTGTTAACGGTATATCAAGCCCATTATCGGTAAAGTTCTCATTGAAGTTTCTTATTCAGCGCGGATGAGCCGGCGAGGTGCTGCGAAATGGGAGCCTCCGCGGATGCCCGGGGATCGGGCCGGTGCTGAGATGGAGTTTCCCCTCGCCTGCAGACTGGCGGACAGACCGCCCCGCCAGACGCGGAAGCAATCAGGCGCTCCGTGGAGCGCGGCGCGTGGTATAATAAGCAGGAAATATACAGTAATTTTTCAGGGAGGGAAAATGAAATTCTATAAAGATCACTATGATGTCGTGATCATCGGCGGCGCGCTGGCAGGCCTTTCGGCCGCGCTTCAGCTGCAGCAGAAAGGCATTCGCGACATCCTTATTCTGGAGAAGCACAATCTCCCGGGCGGCCTGGCGACGAGCTATGTGCGCAATGGGATCGAGATAGAGGCTACTCTCCACGAGATGATGAGCATCGGCTCAAAGGAAGACAGGCTCAAGGTAGGCACTTTCTTCGACGAGTGCGGAGTCGACATCGACTGGCTCAAGGTGCCTGAAGCGTACAGGTTCGTTGAGCCGGCAAAGGGCATCGACATCACGCTGCACTCGGGATTTGAAAAGATGGCGGGCGAGATCGACGCCCAATATCCGGGCTGGGGTCCTAAGGTGCTGGAGTTCATGCAGCTCTGCAACAGGGTCTACGACTCGATGAATACCCTTTCGGTGACACCGATGAGCAAACCGGCGATGCTGATGAAGCACCCCGACTTCGTGAAGACCGCGGGTTACACGGCCACTGAGGTGATCGATACATTCGGATTCCCGCAGGACATCGTGGACATACTGACGCCGTACTGGATATATGTAGGCAACCCGATGAGCACCCTGCCTTTCACCATCTACGCCTTCCTCATGGCGGACTACTTCCGCGGCGGCAGCTATGTGCCGAAGAAGTATTCGCACGAGATGAGTATGAAGCTCCAGTCGAAGGCCGAGGAGAACGGCGCCCAGATAGAGTTCTGTCAGGAGGTGGAGAAGATACTCGTAAAGGACGGCAAGGTGACGGGCGTGCGCACAAGGCGCGGCGACGAGATCAGCTGTGATTACGTCATATGCGGGGCCTACCCTAACAAGGTATACACGCAGATGATAGAGCCGCTGTCCGAGGTGCCTGCGGGAGCCGTCAAAATGGTGAACGGACGCAGGCTGTCCGTAACGACCGCATCAGTCATGATGGTGCTCGACGATACGCCTGAGAACCTCGGTATTAAGGATTACAACATCTTCTCGGCCGGCGAGACTATGGATACGGATAAGATCTGGGAGCAGGGCAAGACGACAGGGCCGTACAAGTACCTCACCTCGATATGCCTCGACCTGGCGAATCCGGGCGCTACGCCTGAGGGGATGTGCCAGTTCTCTATCACGAACCTGCCGCTGGTGCAGGGCTTCCTCGACCTGAAGGAAGAGGACTACTACGATTTCAAGCGCAAAATGGCGCTCGACATGATAACAGAGTACGAGAGAGTAAGCGGAGTGAACCTGCGCGATCATATCGTAGAGATCGAGGTCTCGACTCCGGTGACCATCGCTCATTATGTGGGAGCCTGGAAGGGCAGCATTTACGGCTATTCGCACAGCATCGACGACCACGCCGTAGCGCGTCTGCAGATGAAGGAAGATGATCATTTTATCGACGGACTTGAGTTCGCGGGAGCCCATGCCATAAGCGGAAACGGCATGGGGCCGGCCGTTACGAACGGCCGCGCCGCCGCCAAGGCTGTCATCGACGATATCGCAAAGAAGAAAGCTGCCTCCGAAGCCGGGGGCGCCTCAAAGAAGCATAGGAAATTCGGGAAAGCTTAGAAAGGAGGCAGCCAGATGAAAGTAAAAGGATTTCTGAAAGATGTCGGCGGCGCCTCCCGCGTCACCAGAATGCGCAAACAGCTTATAGCAAAGGGCTCGCCTCTTCCTGATCCTAAGGATCCTATCCGCGAACTCGCCGACCTGCTCCACCCGGGAAAGCAGCAGTTCACGGTCACGGAGATACGCGAAGCCTCACCTACTTCAACTACATACAGGTTTTCGCCTGTAAACGGCCATGTGCCTGTTTTCCAGAGCGGCCAGTACGCGAACTTCTATCTCACGGTAGGCAGCAGCGTGCTGACGCGCGCCTACTCCATCTCGTCGGCTCCTTATGAGGCCAGGCTGCCTGAGCCGTATTTCGAGGTGACTGTCAGGCACAATACGCACTACCTTGTACCGGACTGGTTCCTCGAGAACGTTAAGGTCGGCACCGAAATCACGGCCGCCCTACCGTTCGGACATTTCTTCTACGAGCCGCTCCGCGACTCAGACCACGTAGTCGGTATCGCGGGCGGATCGGGCATCACGCCTTTCGTCTCGATGGCAAAGGAGATAGCTCACGGAAAGCTCGATGTAGATCTGACTGTCATATACGGCTCAGTGAAGCACACGGACATCGTCTGCGGCGAAGAGCTTCAGGCGGCTGCCGACGCGGCGCCTGACAGGATCCGTCTCGTGCATGTGATGAGCGATGATGATGAGTGGGACGGCGAGAAGGGCTTCGTGACAGAGGAGATCATCAGGAAGTACTCGCCTGAGGGAGCGTCGTACTTCTTCTGCGGGCCTCCGGCGATGTTCTTCCTTGTGGATAAGATAATGAAGGACATGGGCGTGCCGATGAAGAGGTTCAGGCACGACGCTGCCGCGCAGCCAGATGTGAAGCTGATACCGGGATTCCCTATGGATCAGGCCGGAAAGACGTATAAGATCACGGTAAGGCGCGGCATCCATGAGGATGTGATAGACGCCGCGGCAGATGAGCCTGTTGCAGTTGCTCTCGAAAGGGCTGCGATCCCTATAGATACGCACTGCAGAGGCGGCGAGTGCGGATACTGCCGCACCCAGCTGCTCAAGGGCGACATATTCGTTTCGCCTCTCAACGACGGCAGAAGGGCCATGGACAAGGAGCTCGGCTGGTTCCACGCCTGCTCGGCCTACCCTGTCTCGGATCTGACGATCAAGATTCCTATCA
>Ga0256407_10000781_pt1 | contig 71933 bp, 58 predicted proteins | sample RumenRJG_04DNA_FD_193489 | JGI IMG/M metagenome (GOLD analysis project Ga0256407, IMG submission 193489) | Bovine rumen microbial communities from Lethbridge, Alberta, Canada - RJG_04 | ecosystem: Host-associated > Mammals > Digestive system > Stomach > Rumen | place: Canada: Alberta... | reverse complement strand
TCGGTACTTGCTTTTTGCAAGCTCCGCGCAGCAAAAAGCTTAGTATCCGCTACGTTTTTCACGGAGCGGGAGCGCCCCACCGAAATAGTGATGCACAAAAGGCGCACTGTTTTCAGCAGGCTGTAACAGGAATCAGGCATAGGGATATTCTTTTTTCATCAGTGCCTCGAGTTCTTCGAGGGTATTGACCTTGACGACCATGTTGCGGACACGGGCGGCAGACGGAAATCCCGCCAGGTATTTGGCCGCATGGGAACGCATTTCACGGATCCCGATCTTCTCTCCCTTGCATTCACAGAGCATGCGGGCATGACGCATCAACATCTGGATCACGGCGCGGCGGGCCGGGCGTTCAGGTGTGGTGCGGTCTGTCAGATATGCACTGACTTCGCGGAAGATCCAGGGATTTCCTCTGGCGGCACGGGCGATCATAACCGCGTCACAGCCGGTCTCTTCCATCATCTGAAGGGCGGAGGGTCCGTCCACAATGTCGCCGTTTCCGATCACCGGGATGGTGAGCGCTTCTTTTACGCGCGCTATGCAGGTCCAGTCGGCTTTTCCGGAGTACATCTGTGCCCGGGTCCTTCCATGGACAGCGACGGCGGAAGCGCCTCCCTGCTGGGCAGCCAGGGCGCATTCCACAGCGTTTTCGCTCCCCTCCTCAAAGCCGCGGCGGATCTTGACCGTGACCGGTCGGCTGGTTGCGGAAACCGCTGCCGCGACAAGCTTCTCTATAAGATCGGGGTTTTTCATCAGGGCAGAGCCCTCTCCGTTGGAAACGACCTTGTGAACGGGGCATCCCATGTTGATGTCAAGGATATCAAACGGCCTGTCCTCGATCATTGAACATGCCCGGGCCATAATGTCCGGCTCACAGCCAAAAAGCTGGAGCGAGACCGGCGCTTCTGCAGGACTGGTCTCCATGAGTTCCGCAGTGCGGACATTTCGATAGGTGATCGCTTTGGCGCTGATCATTTCCATACACACAAGCGAGGCTCCCTGCTCCCTGCACAGCAGGCGGAATGGCAGGTCGGAGACACCGGCCATAGGGGCAAAGATCACCCTTCCCGGAATCGTTACATTTCCGATCTGAAAAGGTGTATTTCTGTTTTCTGTCATGAATCTGCTTTATCCTGTTCCTTCTTCTATAAATAGCTCGACTTCAAGACTTGCTTGCGAGCCTTGCGCGCCTTCTGCATGCTTTCAGACGATACCGGAGCACTTCAGCGCGCCGGCATCAAGATCTCATTTGGTCAGCCGGTTTTAATCTTCCTCATAGCCTTCGATCAGATCCGCGGGATTCTGATGCAGGAAAGTCACGCGGAAATAGATGGAGAGGGCATCGATCATCTCACTCTTTTTGCGGCGGATCTCTTTGATCAGGAGACGGGCGCTGATCTCGTCATAGAAAAGGTCGCCCTCCTCGTGTTGTGTATCAAACTCCACGTGGCCGAAAGGGGTAAAGGAAATGGTGAAGACACCGCCGCACTCCTCTGTAAAAAGCACGCAGATGATGTGAAGCTCCTCCTTGATGTTCTCGGGAAGCCTGTCAAATTTTTTGTTGAAATAATATTTTTTGTCGTAGGCGTTGGCGCCGCAGATCACGATGCGGTATTTGTCCTCTATTACAGACGCTTCACTGTTTTCGTTAAAATCCATTGATTCCATGGTCATATGTATCCTTTCACGCCGCGGACGGAAACTTCGCCGGAGGCGATGGTGCGGACAGCACTTCCGTCATCGGGCTGCACGAGAAGTTCACCCTTCATGTCGATCCCGACAGCTGTACCGGTAAAAGGGGCACGGGGGTCGAGTACATGAACGGCACGTCCTTTGTTGACCAGCCCCTTCTCGTAGGCATCATGCAGTTCGGAAAAATCCCGGGTCCGCGAAAAAATCCCGTAATTCTCCTCAAAATGGTTCCATGTATGCGCTGTGATGGCTGCGCGGCTGACCTTGCCGGCGAAGGCAAGGCTGTAAGATGTCGCGTTCTCCGCAATCTCCGGCGCAAACACAGCCTGGTTGACATTGAGGCCAATCCCGATGGTGATCGCGCTGATCTCTCTGTCCTCCATGCGCATCTCCGTCAGGATCCCGCACAGTTTTCTGTAGGGGCCCCCATCCACGGACACGACGATGTCATTGGGCCATTTGATACCAAACCGGCATCGGGCACGGGTCTCTTCCGGCATCGCGGCAGCAATATCCAGAGAGGCCTGATAGACCGACAGGGCCATAACAACAGTGAGCATGGGGGTCACTTCAGGCGGCAGGTCCGGTTTGAGCAGGATACTCATGTAGACATTGCCGTCTTTCGGGGAAAGCCATGTCCTGCCGCGCCGGCCTTTGCCGGCGCTCTGGCGGGAGGCGACGACAAGGGTTCCGTGGGGATATCCTTCCGCGGCAAGAACGAAAATGTCGTCGTTTGTAGATCCCGTCTCCTCTTTGTAAATAAGAGGCTTTCCTGCCCACTGTGTCGTGAGCCGCGCGGAGATCTGTTCCCGGTCCAGAATATCCGCTTCCTCTACGGAAAGAAGGCGGTAGCCTTTATTGGTCACCGCCTCGATAGGATATCCTTCTTCTTTCAGTTTGTTGATATTTTTCCACACGGCTGTGCGGGAGACGCCGAGCATCTCACACAGCTCCTGGCCGGAGACAAACCCGTCTCTCTCGCTCAGCCGACGCAGTATTTCCTGTTTTCTGTTCAATAGATACCGTCCTGTACTGGATGCCGTTCTGTACTGATACCGTCCTGTACTGCCTGTTCTCAGGCAAGAGTTGCTGCCAGCACAGCCTTAATGGTGTGCATGCGGTTTTCCGCCTCCTCGAAGACTCTCGACTGAGGTCCTTCAAAGACAGCGTCTGTCACTTCCAGCTCACTCATGCCAAACTTCTCATGGATCTCACGTCCGATTGACGTCCCGAGGTCATGGAAGGCGGGAAGGCAGTGCATGAAAATGGCATTCTCTGCGGCAAGCTTCATCAGCTTTTCTGTCACCTGATAAGGCTTCATCTGCTCGATACGCTCCGCCCATGCTTCCATGGGTTCGCCCATGGATACCCAGACATCGGTGTAGAGGACATCTGCATCCTTTGCTCCGGCTTCGGCATCCGGTTCGAGCGTGATGCTGCCTCCGGTCTGCGCAGCGATCTCTCTGCACTGTCTGACCAGGTCCTCATCCGGGAAATATGCGGAATTGGCGCACAGGGTGATGTGCATGCCGCACTTGGCGCCCGCGACCATCCAGGAATTGGCCATGTTGTAGCGGCAGTCGCCGAAGAAACTCAGCCTGATCCCCCGGATCTTCCCGAAATGCTCACGGATAGTCAGAAGGTCCGCCAGCATCTGGGTGGGATGGAATTCATTGGTCAGGCCGTTCCACACAGGGACCTTTGCATATTTTGCCAGATCTTCCACGATCTCCTGTCCGTATCCGCGGTACTCGATTCCGTCAAACATGCCTGCCAGAACACGCGCTGTATCCGCAATACTTTCCTTCTTACCGATCTGGGATCCGCTGGGATCCAGATATGTGGCAGACATACCAAGGTCGTGTGCGGCGACCTCAAAAGCGCAGCGGGTGCGGGTGCTGGTCTTTTCAAAGATCAGGGCGATGTTTTTTCCCTCGCAGTAACGGTGTGCGATCCCCTGTTTCTTTTTCTCCTTGAGGTCGGCGGCGAGGTCGACCAGGCCGAGAATCTCTTCGGGGGTATAGTCAAGAAGTTTCAGGAAGTCTCTGTTTTTAAGGTCTATCATAGTCTGCGTCCTTTCCAATGATCTAAGGGCGTTTTCATTATCAATCATTATGCAGGTGTCGGTCATCAGGCAAGTGTTGTAGGCTCTCCGACTGACAGATTTCCGCGCCCGGGAGCGCTCTGGGCAGGTGCATTCACGGGTGCTGCGGGAGCGGTCTTGTCCGCGGCAGGGGAATTATCGACGATTCCCTTGAGGGAAGCGGCAAGACCGGCAATGCCCTGGATTTCGGAAGGGATGATGATCTTGGTCGCTTTGCCGTCTGCAGCCTGGGCAAATGCCTCCAGACTCTTGATGGTCAGAACAGCTTCATCAGCTCCCGCCTCGCGGATCATGCGGATACCGTCCGCATTTGCCTCCTGCACTTTGCGGATCGCTTCCGCGCGGCCTTCTGCCTCTTTGAGCATACGTTCCTTCTGCGCTTCCGCGGCAAGAATGGTCGCCTGTTTATCTGCTTCTGCCTGCAGGATCATGGATTCCTTGCGGCCCTCAGCGACGAGGACTGCGGACTTCTTCTCACCTTCCGCCTTCAGAATGGATTCACGTCTCTCACGTTCTGCCTTCATCTGTTTTTCCATTGCTTCGCGGATCGCTGTAGGCGGTGTGATGTTTTTAAGCTCAACACGGGTGACTTTGATACCCCAGGGATCGGTCGCGACATCCAGAGAGGAACGCATCCTGGTGTTGATGATCTCACGGGAAGTCAGAGTCTCATCCAACTCCATATCACCGATGATATTTCGAAGAGTCGTTGCAGTCAGGTTTTCAATCGCCATAATCGGGCTCTCCACACCGTAGGTATAGAGTTTTGCGTCCGTGATGCGGAAGAAGACGATCGAATCGATCTGCATTGTGACGTTATCCTTTGTGATCACGGGCTGCGGCGGGAAGTCAACGACCTGCTCTTTGAGGTTGACCCTGCGGGCTACACGGTCGATAAAGGGCACCTTGAAGTGCAGACCTGCCGGCCAGGTATCCATATATGTGCCCAGTCTCTCCAGAATATATGCATGTTCCTGAGGAACGATCTTGACACAGGATGTGACAATGATCAGAAGAATAAAGATCAATAATACAAAAAGAATAAATGTAGGAACCATTCTGTTTCCCTCCTTGAGACAATGCTCTTACTTACATTTTTCCGGCTTTTTGTTTACGCGGTTTTCTTATCTACGATCAGCTTGACTCCCTGGATCGAACGGACCCTTGCAGTTTCCCCTTTTTCAATGGTCAGGTCACTGTCGGCAGATCTGGCCATCCAGTACTGGCCGTCTACCTGAACTTCACCGGTTCCGCGCAGATTGTCAATCTGTTCTGTTACAAGCACTTCCCTGCCGATCATACGGTCCAGGCTGGTCGCTCCCTTACCCTTATTCATATATTTCAGGGCAAGCGGCCTGGTGACAAGCAGCAGTATGAGTGATACAGCGGCAAAAGCGCCTGTCTGCAGCCATACCGGCGCACCGAGAAATGTGAGGATCAGTGCAACGATCGAACCGCCGGCAAACCAGATTGTCGTCAGTCCGGCAGTAAGTGCCTCGATCACAAGAAGCGCAGCTGTCAGCAGCAGCCATGTATACACAGCATTCATATTCTACCTCCATCCATAAACGTACACTTCCGCGAACGACTTATAAATAGTAGCACAGGTTTTCAGACGTCTCAATGAATAATTCATTAAACTATTGTGAATGTTTGCATCCTGTCACTATCCAGATGCTGCTGAAAATAGTGCGCCTTTTGTGCATCACTATGTCGGTGGGACGCTCCCGCACCAGCTTCTATACCCGCTGCATACGTCTCTGCCTGGCGGCTTCAAACAGGAGGATTCCCGCTGCCATGGCGGCATTGAGGGATTCCGCCCCGCCCTCCATGGGAATAATGATTTTTTCGTCCGCCTGCGCGGTCAGGGCTTCAGAGAGTCCGTTTCCCTCGTTGCCGATCAGAAAAGCACAGCCGCCGGTCAGCGGCAGTGCATCGTATGCTCTTTTGCCGCCAAGATGGGCAGCATAACTGCGGATCCCGCTCTGCCGCAGAATCTGCAGTTCTGCGCACAGGTCGCCGCTGACATAGAAGGGCATACGAAAAATGGCGCTCATAGTCGCCCGGACAACTTTGGGATGAAACAGATCCACCGTGCCGCGGCTCATCAGGATTCCGGTTGCACCGGCCGCCTCGGCAGTCCTGAAGATCGTCCCCAGATTGCCGGGATCCTGAATATCTTCCAGGACGAGCAGAAGAGGTTCTTTTTTCCGGTCAGGCGCATCCCCTTTTTCCTCCGGCAGGTCTGTCTCTGTATCCCTGACTTGTCTCCGGCCGAGCAGTGCTTCACGGCTGTAGACAGGCATGCCGGCCACACACAGGATCCCCTGCGGAGTCGATGTATCCGCCGCCTTTGACATAACCTCTTCAGAGACGATGGTCAGAGGATGTTCCCGCAGAAGCCTCTGTTCTCTCTCTGATGCGTTCCGCATCCGGTTTTCAGTCACATAGACTTCCCTGATATACTGCCCGGGCGTATCCGTGCAGAGTCTGGATCCCTCTATTATGAACAGGCCTGTCTCCCTGCGGAGTTTTGCTTTTTTCTGCAGTTCAACCAGTTTCCGGATCCGCGGATTTGCGGGGGAAGTAATGATGTCGGGCATTCCGTTCCTTTCGTTCATCTAGTGAAAAAAATAAAGAGGACGCGCAGAGCCCGCCCTCTTAATTCGTAATACAGTGTGACGATTCATGGTCATCAAAGATTCTGGCTGATCCTGTATTCGTACTCCGGGAATTCCTTGGTCATGGCCAGTGCCTCTTCAATGTCGAGATCGACAAACTTGCCGTCGCGGTAGCATACGACGCGGTTGGTCTTGCCCTGCAGAAGGATATCTGTCGCATAAGCGCCCATGATGGAAGCATAGTAGCGGTCCTTACAGGTGGGAGCGCCGCCGCGCTGCATGTAGCCCAGGATGGTCGCGCGGGTCTCAATGCCGGTGGCAGCTTCTATCCTCTTGGCCATCGACGTGGAGTGGCCTATGCCTTCGGCGTTGATGATCAGATGGTGTTTTTTGCCTCTGCGGCGGTTCTCAATGATATGATCTACGAGAGCTTGCTCATTATAATCATATTTTTCGGGGATCAGAATATCCTCGGCGCCGTTGGCCACACCGCACCAGAGGGCGATATAGCCGGCATGGCGGCCCATGACCTCGATGATAGAGCAGCGCTCATGGGAGGAGGAAGTGTCCTTGACCTTGTCAATGGCTTCCATAGCCGTATTGACTGCGGTGTCAAAGCCGATGGTGTACTCGGTGCAGGTGATATCCAGGTCGATGGTACCGGGAAGGCCGATGGTATTGATGCCCTGTCTTGCCAGCGCCTGTGCGCCGCGGTAAGATCCGTCACCGCCAATAACGACAATGCCGTCGATTCCGTGCTTGCGGCAGATATCCGCAGCTTTTGCCTGAACCTCCGGCTCCTTGAACTCGAGGCATCTTGCCGTTCCGAGGATCGTGCCACCGCGCTGGATGATGTTTGCCACATCGACAGACTTCATCTCAAAGATCTCCTCGTTGAGAAGTCCCTTGTATCCGCGCATGATACCCTTGACTTTGACCTTGTTGGCCAGAGCCTCACGTACGACCGCACGGATCGCGGCATTCATACCGGGGGCGTCGCCGCCGCTCGTCAGCACACCGATTGCATTGAACTCTTTATTTGCTTCCATAAATACCTCCTCTGCCGGAGCCCGGGTAGATGTATGTCAGGAATCCGCCGCGCTGTACACAGAAAAAAATGCGCGGCTTCCTGTCAGTATTTGTGTTTAAAAAAGAACACTTAGTTAGCATAATTTTAGACCATTCAACCAATGAATGCAACTAAAAACATATTACCGGGAGATTTTCGGCTGCAGGCTGGTCACTGCTCACACCGTGACCAGTGACGGGGCGTTTTTAGCACTTACTGCAGTACCACATTGTCCCTGCCGCAGATTCCTTCAAGAAGGCCGATCACAGCTTCTCCGGCACGGATCCCCTGCCCGGGCGGAAGCGTTTTTCTGGCTTTGCGGTCCTCGATATAGATGACGACCTGATCCCGCCCGCCATGGTCCGCGACAGTGCGCAGGACCTCCTGCTCTTTCTCTTTCCAGGCGTCATAGGAGGGGAAGCGCAGCCAGACTCTGCGGGGGACATCGTCAAAGGAGACGATCTTCTCCGCGATCAGCTTCCCGTCTTTTTCCTCTTCAAGAGAGACACGCCCCTTTATGAAGACCTTGCCGTCCTCATTGAGAATATCGGCACTGGATTCATAGGTGCGGGGAAAGACGATGACTTCCACAGTCCCGGTCATATCCTCGATCGTGAGGAAGGCCATGACCTGGTCGTTTTTGGTATATTTGATCTTCTTTTCGGAGATAATGCCGCCGATGACGGCAGTCTGCCGGTCTGTCAGTCCGGTTCTGTTTTCGCCGCCGGCGCCTCCCGCAGCCGCAGAGCCGGAGGAAGCGGCGGAAGCCATTGACGCGGCTAAGACAGGATCCGTCATGCCGGATCCGGCCGCTCCGTCCATTCCTTCCCCGTCCTCGTCCAGGACGAAATCCGCTGCTTTGGCAGTCACCCGGCTCTTCCAAAGCCCCTCGTAGGCTTCCAGAGGGTGGCCGCTGACATAGATGCCCAGAACTTCCTTCTCAAAAGACAGCCGCAGTTCATCCGGGTACTCACCCACATCGGGCATGCGGATCTCGTAGTCTTTTTTATCCTCTTCATCGGCAATGTCAAAAAGTGACATCTGACCGGCCATATCGTTCTTCCGGGAGGACTGGAGGTCATCCATGATGCGCATATATACGCTCATCATCTGCTTCCTTGTGGCGCCCAGGCAGTCCAGCGCCCCCGCCTTAATGAAGTTTTCCACTGTGCGCTTGTTGACATCCTTGTCCTGTCCGGCCATGCGGGTCAGGAAATCCCGAAGGTCCCTGAACGGCCCCCGCAGGTTCCGCTCTCTGACGACTGCGTCGATCACGGGGCGGCCGACGCCTTTGATGGCAGTCAGCGCATAGCGGATGCCGCCGGAGGAGACGGAGAATCCGGCCTCGCCCTCATTGAGATCGGGGGGCAGGATGCGGATCTTCATGGACCGGCATGCCAGGATATAGGAGGCGACCTTGGTCGGATGGTCGATGACCGATGTCATCAGGGCTGCCATAAATTCCATGGGATAATAGTATTTGAGCCAGGCCGTCTGATAGGCGACAACCGCATAGCAGGCCGCATGCGACTTATTGAAGGCATACTTGGCAAAATCCATCATGGTGTCATATATGCCGGAGGCAACCTTCTCATCGATGCCGCGCGATTTACAGCCCGGGACATTTTCCGCAGGATTTCCATAGACGAAATTGCGGCGTTCCTCCTCCATGACCTTCTGCTTCTTTTTACTCATGGCGCGGCGGACCAGATCGCTCCTGCCCAGCGTATAGCCGCCGAGGTCCCGGACGATCTGCATGACCTGCTCCTGGTAGACGATACAGCCGTAGGTAGGCCTGAGTATCGGCTCGAGCTCGGGGCAGGCGTAGTGGACCGATCCGCGGTTGTTTTTGCCCTCGATATACTGCGGGATAAAGTCCATGGGGCCCGGCCGGTAGAGAGAGATGCCTGCGATGACATCCTCGAAGTTCTCTGGGCGCAGTTCCTTCATGAACCCCTGCATGCCGCCCGACTCCAGCTGGAAGATTCCGTCTGTCCTGCCGGAGGAAATATAGCGGTAGACATTGGGGTCGGCATAGTCCAGCCTGTCCATGGAAACCACAGGCCCCAGAGGGTTCTGCGCGGGGCGCACAGGCCCGACAGCAGGCTCGGAGGGCGGGTAGGCCCCGCCTGCCATCTCGATGGAGTGATTGGCCATCTCGACGGCATTCTGGATGACAGTGAGGGTCCGCAGCCCCAGAAAGTCCATCTTGAGAAGGCCCAGTTCCTCAATGGTGGTCATGGGGAACTGCGTCGTAGTGGAACCGTCCTGGGCGCGCGCAAGAGGGACCAGATCCTCTGCAGGCTCCGAACAGATCACGACGCCCGCTGCGTGGACGGAAGCATGCCTGGGCAGGCCCTCCAGACGCAGGCTCATGTCGATCAGCTTGCGGACCCGGTCATCATTCTCATAGGCATTGCGAAGATCCGGGCTCTGTTTGAGCGCCTTCTGCAAAGTGATGCCCAGCTCCTGGGGGACCATCTTGGAGATGGAATCCACATATCCGTAGGGCAGGTCCATGACACGTCCCACATCGCGGATCACCCCGCGGGCTGCCATTGTCCCGAAGGTGATGATCTGCATCACGCGGTCCCTGCCGTATTTTTTCGTTACATAATCGATGACCTCACCCCGGCGCTCGAAGCCGAAATCCACGTCGATATCGGGCATGGACACGCGCTCGGGGTTGAGGAAACGCTCAAACAGGAGGTTATAGCGGATGGGGTCAATATCTGTGATCCCCAGCGAATAGGAGACAATAGAGCCCGCCGCACTTCCGCGCCCGGGGCCGACCATGATCCCGTTCTCACGGGAAAAATTGATATAGTCCCAGACAATGAGAAAATAGTCGACATATCCCATCTGACGGATCGTGCCCAGCTCATATTCCAGCCTTGCCAGCAGATCCGCAGCAGTGACACCGGAATAGTCCGCATCTTTGTTTTTTTCATCAAAAACACCGGGATAGCGCTTTTCCATCCCGTCGTGACAGAGCTTGTTCAGATAGGTCCAGGAGTCATAGCCCTCGGGAACATCGAAGTGAGGGAGTTTGGTGACGCCGAATTCGATCTCCACGTGGCAGCGGTCCGCTATGCGCCGGGTATTGTCGAGAGCCTCCTTTGCATAGGGAAAGAGGCTGCGCATCTCCTCTTCACTCTTGACGTAGAACTGTCCGCCGGGATAGCGCATGCGGTTTTCGTCGGCCAGCTTTTTGCCCGTCTGGACACAGAGCAGAATATCATGGGCTTCCGCATCCTCTGCATAGGTATAGTGACAGTCATTTGTGGCGACAAGGGGAATTCCCATCTCACGGCTCATACGCAGAAGTTCCGCATTGACCGTCTGCTGGTCCTGATAGCCATGGTCCTGCAGCTCCAGAAAATAATTGCCCTCGCCGAAAATATCCAGGTAACGCTTTGCAGCCTCTCGCGCGCCGGCAGGATTTCCGCGGACGATCTCCCGCGCGACTTCTCCCGCCAGGCATGCCGAGCAGGCGATGATCCCCTCGTGGAATTCGCGCAGAAGGTCCAGGTCCACGCGGGGTTTATAATAAAAACCTTCCGTGAAGGAGCGGCTGACGATCTTCATCAGATTGGCGTAGCCGGTGTTGTTTTCCGCCAGCAGGATCAAGTGGTAATAGCGGTCCTCCCCGTGGCTCTGCTCTCTGTCAAACCGCGATCCCGGCGCGACATATACCTCACATCCGATGATGGGATTGATGCCTTCTTTTTTTGCCGCCTTATAAAAATCGATCACGCCGTACATGACGCCGTGATCGGTAATAGCCGCAGCCGTCATGCCGAGCTCTTTGACCCGGCTTACGTACTCGGTGATCTTATTGGAACCGTCCAGAAGAGAGTACTCTGTATGGACGTGAAGATGTGCAAAAGACATAGCATCTCCTTCATTAAAAGCAGCATCCCGCTCAGGCCCTTAGAAATGCGTCCCCGATGACCAGGTCCTCCGGGGTCGTGATCTTGATGTTGCGGTAGGTCGCCATGACCATGCGCACTTTGCAGTTTCCGGCCAGTTCCGCCACCATAGAGTCATCCGTCAGGACGATCCCCTGAGAACTGAGATACTCCTCCTGTGCCAGCGCTTTGCGATGTGCATCGCGGATCAGTTCAAAAGAAAATACCTGCGGTGTCTGTACGATCCAGACATCTGCCCGGTTGGGTGTGGTTTTTACATCGCAGTTTTCATCGACGACCTTGACCGTATCCTTGGCGGGAACTCCCGCACAGCAGGCTTTGGTCGTCTGAACGGTTTCAAACAGACGGAAAAGCGTCGTCTGATCCAGAAAAGGTCTTGCGCAGTCATGGATAAAAACATAATCACATGGCCAGTCGATCGCCTCAAGTCCGTTGGCAACGGAGTGGACACGTTCCTTTCCTCCCACTGCGATTTTGCGGAGTTTTTTCGTGAATCCGTATTCTTCAAGAAGCTTGCGCACGACTTCAAGGTCGTCTTTGTGCGCCATCACAATGATATCCGTGATGTATTCGCTCTCCTGCATGGTACGGATGGAGTGCAGAAACATGGGCATTCCGCCCAGCATAAGATACTGCTTTCTGGTGTCTGTTCCCATGCGCAGACCCATTCCTGCAGCAAGCATTACTGCGGTACATCTGATCATACTGTTTCCCATAAGGTGAAACTCCTTCTTCGGTCTTCAGGAGTCCTGAATGTTATTATCGTTGACCCAGACGAAGACCCGGAACAGCATTGAGGTCAAGTCCGGAAAAGTTTCCTTTGATATACTCAAAATAGGCGGCGCTTCCGATCATGGCCGCATTGTCCGTGCAGAGGATCGGGGGCGGGCAGTAAAATGCTGCACCCTTTGCGTCACACATTTCCTTCATCCCCGCACGCAGCGCTGTGTTGGCGGCAACACCGCCGGCCAGGGCAAATTTCTGAAGTCCGTACTGGTCGATTGCGTCACCCGCATGGGATACCAGTACGTCGACGACTGCCTGCTGAAAGGAAGCTGCAACATCGGGGACATTTACGGAAATGCCCTTCATCCGGCTCGTGTTGAGGTAGTTGAGGACAGCCGATTTCATACCGCTGAAACTGAAATCATAGCGGGAACCCGCAACCTTTCCGCGGGGAAAGACAATGGCATGCGGGTCTCCCTCCCGGGAGGCCTTGTCGATCTTGGGGCCGCCGGGGTATCCCAGGCCGATCTCACGGGCAACCTTGTCAAAGGCTTCGCCTGCAGCGTCATCCTGTGTCCTTCCCAGGATCTCGTATACGCCGTAGTCACGGACCAGGACCAGGTGGGTATGTCCGCCCGATACGACCAGGCAGGCAAAAGGCGGCTCCAGCGAAGGATCCGCAATATAGTTGGCGCTGATATGGCCCTCGATGTGGTGCACCCCGATCAGGGGGATCCCGGTCGCAAAGCTCAGTCCCTTTGCTGCGGAAACACCGATCAGGAGAGGGCCCACCAGACCGGGCCCGTAGGTCACCGCGATGGCATCCATTTCCTCAAGGGTCCTGCCGGCTTCCTGAAGTGATTCCCGGATGACCTGGGTGACTCGCTCCGTGTGCTTTCTGGAAGCGATCTCAGGCACCACGCCGCCGTAGAGGGTGTGGATATCGATCTGCGAGGAAATCACATTGGAAAGGACCCGCCTTCCGTTTACGACGACCGAGGCCGCCGTCTCGTCGCAGCTGGATTCAATTGCGAGGATGGTTATATTTTTTTTCAAGTCACTCATATTCTCAAACCTTGTGATCCTGTCCGACCGGACAGATCACATCTATTATACACTATTACAGCCTTCACAGGACAACAAAACAGCCTTCCGCATGGGAATGAGCGCTTCCGCGCGCAGGCATGGTCAGGGAGAAATTCATGAAGACGATTTCTCCTTTGTATCTTCGTTTTCGAATGTCAGGGTGATCGTCTTTCCGTCTTTGCCGGGATGGCTGTCCGGGAAGATCTTGCGCACCGCGGGCATGAATTCATCGGGCTTGATCAGGGAGGGGCTGTAATGCGTCAGCCACATCTGTTTTGGGCCGGCCTTTCTGGCAATGTCAGCCGCCTCGGTAAAAGTCATATGTTTTTTTTCGCGTGCCTTTGCAGCATTTTCCGGTTCGCCGTACATTCCTTCGCAGATCAGAAGGTCTGCGCCCTGCGCGTATCTGACAAGGTTTTCGCAGGGACGGGTGTCGGTGGAATAGACCAGCTTCAGACCTTTGCGGGCCGGCCCCAGAACCATGTCCGGTGTCAGAACGGCACCTTCCTCTGTCTCGATGATCTCGCCTTTTTGCAGGCGGCTCCATAATCTGACGGGAATATTCTGCGCCTTTGCCCGCTCGGCGTCAAACCGTCCCTTGCGGTCCAGAGAAAAAGCATATCCATAACAGGGGACGTTGTGGTTGACCCTGAAAGCATGGATATGGAAGTCCGGCTCTCCGGGCAGTTCAATCTCCTGTTCCCGCTCGGAAAGCTCCAGAAAGCGGATCTCAAAGGGAAGCTCGGGGGCGATCACCCGAAGACTGTTGACAACACGCGCAAGTCCTTTGGGGCCGACCATCAGGACCGGCTCCGTGCGCTCCGCATTTCCCATTGTCAGCAGCATTCCCGGAAGACCCGAAATATGGTCCGCATGAAAATGGGTGAACAGCATCATATCGATGGGCTTGGGGCTCCAGCCTCTGCGCCTGAGCGCGACCTGGGTGCCTTCTCCGCAGTCCACCAGCATTCCTTTTCCGTTGTACCGAAGCATCAAAGAGGTCAGATACCGATAAGGCAGAGGCATCATCCCTCCTGTTCCGAGCAGACAGACATCAATCATATTTTTTCTCTTTCCAAACCATGCCGCTCATCAGAGCGGCAGTTGTACCATCAAAGGGTGTTTGCCATCACACACGTCAAAATATCCGAATGTATGAAACGACGCGCGAAGCAGCGCGTAGTTTTCATCATAAATGTGTGGGCTGTTTTTTACTCTTCTTGCGGCCTCTGCCACATGATCAGGGCGTCCTCCACGGGATCGTCATAGAAACGCGGCCGGATTCCCTCTGTCCGAAAGCCCAGGCTCTCATACAGATTCACGGCGATCTCGTTTCCCGCGCGCACCTCCAGTGTAAAAGCCTGCACACCGTCCTCGCGGGCTTCCTGCATCAGCACATTCAGCATCTTTCGCGAAATGCCGCGTCCCCGGTACTCCGGCCGCACGGCGACATTGCTGATATCGCCCTCTTCAAATATCTTCTTGACCCCGCAGATACCCACGATCTTTTCAGGCGTGCCCTCCTCTGCAGCCACATAATAGGCGGCATAGGGCAGAAGGAGTACCGCTTTAAAAATACTCCTGGTCCACGGTCTTGAAAAAGCGATCTTTTCGATCTCAACCACCTGCGGAATATCCTCCTCCCGCATGCGCCGAATATAATAAGACATCTTTACCTCATCAGGCATACAGCCCTGCGCACGTCACTTATTTCTCTAAAAGCAGCGAAAAGCTCCGTCTCTCGCTGTGTTCCTGCTCTGCCTGTGCCAGCCGCAGATACTCGGGACGGAAATCATCGGCAGATACCATACAAGCCTGCCCCTCTTCCTGATAATAAGACCATGCAAGTGCAGCGACGGCTGCCGCGCGCTGCCGGTCAAGGTGGGCGGGCGCAAAGGAATAGGGAACTGTCATCAGATCCTTCAGAGCGTCTCTGCTGACAGGTACCCCGTCGCCCAGAAAGACCACAGATCTTCCTCTGGCATTGAGGTCCTGCGCGATCTCGGATATCGAGATGACACACTGGGGGCGGACGGTCCTGAAGCAGCGCCCGTCTTCGGAATCATGACAGGGTGACCACTCATAAATCCCCGTGTAGACCTGCTGACGGCGGGCATCCATCAGTGGACAGATCAGGCTGTCTGTGCCGTAAAGATTATAGGCGATGGAATCCACTGTGGGAACCGGGATGATCGGCCTGTCCATGGCCAGAGCGGCGCCTTTTGCGGTCGCAGCACCGATCCGGAGTCCCGTAAAGGATCCCGGCCCCTTCGCGATTGCAATCGCATCGACCGTCTGCAGATCCAGTTCCAGCATCCGCTTTACCTCATCCATCATCGGGACAAGACTCTGCGCGTGTTTCTTTTTATATTGTACATTATAGTCCGCAATCAGGAGACCGTCCTCGAGAACCGCGCAGCCCGCCACGGGACCCGACGCCTCTATTGCCAGTATTTTCATATTCTGTACCTCTCAACTATCACTCAACGCTGGCGAACAGTGATCCTGCGGTAGTCCAGCCCTTTTTCAAGATCCTTCTCGATAAATACGACAATGACATCCTCCGGGAGGAGTTCCTCGATTCTGCCTGCCCATTCGATCAGGCAGACCCCGTCGCCGTCAATATATTCATCCAGCCCGATTTCTTCCATCTCCTCGGGCTCTTCGATCCTGTAGACATCAAAATGATACAGGGGAAGACGCCCCTCCTCATAAATCTGCAGAATGGTAAATGTGGGGCTGTTGACCGGTTCTTCAATCCCCAATCCCTCTGCAAACCCTTTGGTGAAGACCGTTTTGCCGACTCCCAGATCTCCGACCAGGGCATAGACCTGGCCCGGGGCGGCAGATTCTCCCAGCATGCGGCCGGTCCTCATGGTCTCTTCCGGCCCGTTTGTCTCGTATACTTTATTGATAACCGACATGACAGAACTTCCCTTCTATCCCCGGACAAAAAAGCCTCCTTCCACTGCCGCGGCCTGCAGCTGTAGAGAGGAGGCACTTCGTTCCGATACAGTCCGCAGGCTGCCGTCTGCGGAATCGAAAGACCGGGGTATCAGCCCAGATCCTCGATCTTGTCAATCCTTCTCTGATGGCGCTCTCCATTGGAGAAAGGTGTTGCGAAGAATGTATCCACGATATCCATGGCAACATTTTCGCCGACCATACCCGCACCGATCGCGAGAACATTCGCGTTGTTGTGCTCACGGGTCAGCCGGGCGGTAGTCGTATTGTGGCAGAGACCGCAGCGGATGCCGCGGACCTTGTTTGCAGCAATGGAAATACCGATACCGGTCGTGCAGATGACAATGCCCTTTTCGCATTCGCCGCAGGCAACTGCTTCCGCGACAGCACGGCCGAATTCGGGATAGTCACAGGAATCAAGACTGTAAGTACCGAAATCTTTGCACTCCATCCCCTGCTCTTTCAGATGCGCGATCACCTTTGTCTTGAGTTCAAATCCGCCATGATCAGATCCGATTGCAATCATCTTCTTCTCCTCCGTTATTTTCCTCTTTTCTTTTCCTTTTCTTTTTACTCCAAAACAGTCAGACTGTATGTACATGATCCCTTTTCGAAACAAGAACAAACTATCATCTTGACCTGGTCTTGTCAACCTTTGCGGGAGCTGCTGCCCTCCGACATGGTGCGTCCGTATTTGATAATGGGGCTCACCTTTTTGTAGATCAGCATGGTCAGGACGGAAATACCGACTCCCTTGATGATATTTATAGGAGCGACCATCAGGATCACAAAGGTGGTGAGATCCGTCACTTTGGGATTGATGGCGCTGCCCATGCCGAGAATAACATCCAGCGGCATGCCGAACAGCTTTGAGAAAGCCGGCAGCAGGTAAACAGCATTAAACCATGTACCGAAGACGGTCATGACCACGGTTCCGACAACACAGCCGGCAATGGCGGTCTTTCTGGATTTTTTGAACTGATAAACAATGGAGGCCGGCAGGACCAGCATGCATCCGATCAGGAAGTTGGCAAGATCGCCGACGAAAGCAGTCGATGTACCCTTGATCACGAGCTTGACCAGCTCCTTGATAAATTCCACGAGGACACCCGCGACAGGGCCAAAGGCAAATCCGGCGATCATGGCAGGGAGCTCGGAGAAGTCCAGTTTGTAAAACTCCGGTGCGATCACGGGGATAGAGAAATCGAAGCAGTAGAGAATACCCGAAATAGCAGAGAACATACCGATCATGACGATCTTACGTGTCGCAAGGATCCTTTCCGTGCCGCCGCTGCGGGCACGTGCTGCGCGTTCAAACAGGTAGGCCACCAGGACCAGACCCACAACTGCCACCAGGCATACGCCTACAAATCCGGCATTTTCTTTTACCGCATCCATCAATCCGTTTCCCATGATTTACTCCTTTCGAACGGCCGGCGCCGTCACAAAGCTGTACTTGCCTGAAGCCGCGGGTATTGCGCGATGAAGAATAAAGCAAAAAAGCCCCGTGACTGAAGGCACGGGGCAGACGGCTGTCAGCCGACTCTGAACTGGAACTTTCTTTTTTCAACGTCAGAATCAATCTTCTCAATCTCCGCGCCGAGTCTGCGGAGTTTTTCAGGAAAGTCCTCATATCCGCGCTCGATATATTTAATATCGTAAATCTCCGAGATTCCCTCAGCTGACAGGGCTGCAATGACAAGAGCAGCGCCCGCGCGCAGATCGGGAGAACTCAGATTGGCGCCGGTATACCTTTCAACACCGTTTATAATGGCAGTATTTCCTTCGACCTGAATATGCGCGCCCATCTTGGTCAGTTCATCAACATATTTGAAGCGATTTTCGAAAATGCTCTCTGTGATAATGCTGACCCCGCGGGACAGTCCTAAAAGAACTGTGATCTGCGGCTGCATATCTGTCGGAAAGCCCGGATAGGGAAGGGTCTTGGCGTTGGTCGATCCCAGCCGTCTGGTGGCAACGACACGCACTTCATCATCTGACTCATGGATCTGACATCCGATCTCCTGCAGCTTGGCGGACAGGGATTCAAGATGCTTGGGGATGACATTTTTGATCACGACATCACCTTTGGTGGCCGCTGCCGCAAACATAAATGTACCTGCTTCGATCTGGTCCGGAATAATGGAATAATTGGTCCCGTGCAGCTTCTCAACACCTTTGATACGGATCACATCCGTACCTGCGCCCTTGATACTGGCGCCCATGCTGTTGAGGAAGTTTGCCGTATCGACAACGTGGGGCTCCTTGGCGGCGTTTTCAATGATCGTCACACCCTGTGCCAAGGCGGAAGCCATCATGATATTGATGGTCGCGCCCACGGACACAACATCCATGTAGATATGCGCTCCCCGCAGGACATCCGCTTCTGCAATCACCATACCGGGAGGAGCAAGACGTACTTCCGCTCCAAGGGCCCGGAAGCCCTTGATATGCTGATCGATCGGACGCAGTCCGATATTACATCCGCCCGGAAGCGCCACTGCAGCACTGCGGTGCCTGCCCAGGAGGGATCCGATCAGATAATAGGATCCTCTGATCTTGCGGACATAATCATTATCTACCACAGCATCTTTCTGTATCCCGGAACCGTTGATCCGGTAACAGTGACGGTCGATCCTCTCGACATGTGCACCGATTGACTGGATCGCGCGAAGGATCGCGCGGATATCACTTACATCCGGTATATTCTCGATTGTAACAGTCTCATTGGTCATTACAGAAGCTGCCAGTATACCTAAAGCCGCATTCTTGGCACCCGCAATTTCCACTTCGCCACTCAGGGGATTTCCCCCTTTCACAATATAATGTTCCATCTAAGCCCCTTTAGCCGGCTGTCTGCCGGTGCTCCGAGTAGTCATCAAAAAGGCGACTCCTTCTGCTTCCGGCGGCTTTGCCGTGCCTGTCTTAATGCTTATTATTCCGCCCCGCATGTCCTGCCGCGCGGACGGACGACGCTTTCCCCCGCTTTCCTGCGGGATCCGCATTTCCGGAAGCTGTTTTCCTCCGTTTCTTCCCGCCGTTTTTTCTGACGGAAAATCCAAAGGTACCAAGTTTCCTGCCCAGTGAAAGATAGGATCCGTGCACATAGGCCACCAGACCGGCGTCCTCAAGCGCAAATCGGCCTTTCTCATCCAGGTACTGTTCATCCACGGAAACCTGCACAACCTTTGCAAGAAACAGATCATGCGTTCCCAGCTTTTCAATGCCGGTCACAACGCACTCCAGACACACCGGACTTTCGCCGATGGACGGGGCGCTCACCTTCCGGGAAGGAACCTTCGTCAAATGCAGATATTCAAACTTGTCTACGTCCCTTCCGGAACGTACGCCGCAGAAATCCGCCGCAAAGGTCAGATCTTCTGTGGTGAGGTTAATGACAAACTCTCCCGTCCGCGCAATCACATCATGCGAATATCTCTCCGGACGGATCGATACGGAAACCATCACCGGGTCACTGCAGATCGTGCCGGCCCAGGCTGCCGTCATAATGTTGCTCCGTCCTTCCTCATCCGCGCAGCTGATCATCACAGCCGGCACAGGATACAGCATATTGGAAGGACGCCAGTACTCTCTAGCCATAAAGTTTAATCAGAGCATAAAAAACATCAGTGCATACTCAGGAATAAGCTGAGCAGCCCGACACCCTCCAGAAGCTGGATCGCGAGGATCGCGATCATAATGCCGAAAGTCACCTTCCGCACAAACTTCTCTGCAGGGTCCGGTTTTACAGCTTCCTGCATGGCATCCAGCTGAACACGCAGCTCCTGCGTCTGTTTGCCGAGCTCCGTGATCATGGACGCCTGGATATTCCTGTATACCCTGACGTTCTCCTTATGATTGAAATCATCGGACTGCTGCTGCAGATAGGACGCATGGTCCTGCGATTTCTGCACAGCGGCCAGAACTGTTTCCTGTGAATCGGACACCGCAGTTGTAACACTGTCCTGCAGTGCCTTCGTATCGTAGTCCTGCAGCGATGAGAGCTTCTCCGTGATCTGATCATTGTTCTCCTGAAGGAGTCTGCGGATCTCATCTGTCTGACTGCGGTTCATGAACTGAAGCTTCTGCACCAGCTCATTATTCCGGTCATACAGATCCCGGAGCTGTTCGATCACCTGTGTATAATCACTGACTTCTTCCCTCAGTCTGTTCGTGCGCGCAGCCTCAGCCGCGCCGTTCGCGCGAATCAGCTCATCGGGATTATTCAGATCCATAATGGGGATCGTATTGCGCATCACTGCCCTCCGATCGTCGTAACCTTCGCCGCCGCACGTGTCTCCTCCGGTCTCCCGAAAAAACTCCTAAGGCCGTAACTTGTAGCGTGCCGGCAGCTGCCGTCAATATCTAGTAGATAGATATGGGGATTACCCATATGATACCATCATCCGCCCCCATTTACAATTGAGAACAGATGTCCTTCTCATTTTCAGACTTTAATCTCAAATATCAGAAGTTTTTGCTCGTGTTTCCGATAATTGGCTGAATAGTCCTTTTATTGTACATCCTATTCTGTTCCGCTTCGGTAAAAACAAGTCCTGACACGGCGAAAGCCTTCCCCGCTTCGACAAAAACAAGTCTGCCCCTGCCGTAAACATGTCCGGCAGGCAGATTATTTCCTTACCGCAGCAGACGGATCAGCCGCGGCAGTTCCGCCGCGAGCATTCCCTGCATGCGGAGATAGTCCGCGAGGCGTTCTGCCAAAACAGGTTCCTTCTGCGCAAGATAAAGCGGATAGATCCTTTCCGCGGCCTCGTCCATTCCGAGAAAAGACGCGTCCGACAGATTCTCGGGCCACACACTGATGCCGCTGTCAAGTGCCGCACGTCTGTCCCTCTCCAGACCGCAGAGCGTTTTCCCCCGCTCCATGGCCGTCTTGTATGCTCCGAATTCTCCCCGGCCCGCGAAAGAGGCGATCTGCGCGGCATCCGCTGCAGCAAATAAAGGCAGTCCCAGGATCCGCATCAGTCCGGGTAGATTTTTATAAAAAACATATCTTGCATTTCCTGCCGCAAGCTGCAGCCGGAACATGTCGGATCTTCCTTTTCGGGGTGTCCTGCAGCCTGCGGAATCATTCTGCAGGGCAGAACTGCTCTTTCTATTCTCTTCGGCTGAAAGCGGACGCACAGCCGCTCCGCGGATCTCCACTGTCTTCCATCCGTTCAGGGCCGCACGCAGGCTCAGGTCAAAGGCCTCGAGCCCGTCAAAATGACGCTCGTCCAGCCATCCGATCTCTTCCAGTGCCTGCATCCGGTACATGGCGCAGCCGTCTCCGACCACCAGGATCTCTTCTCCGGAAGAATTTGCCGAACTTTCCGGAAATACTTCCGGAAAGAATGTCTCCTCCCTGCGGCGTCGAAGGCCGCCCCTGCGGGAAAGGCCCTTCTCTTCCCCTTTCGTGTCTCTGCAGGATCTGCAGAATCCGCCGGATCTGCCGGAATGCCCTTCCCCGTCTGTCAGGAATACCGGAACCGCACAAAAAACGTCTTCCTTCATCCCCTTCAGCAGCCTGTCGACACACTTTCTGCCCGGCTGCAGATCCGGCCGGATGAGAAAAGCGTATTGCGTGCGCACCAGCCGAAGTCCAGCGTTGGCTGCATGGGCATAGCCGGTATGCGCGCCGAGGGAAAGAAAAGTGACCTGCGGCCAGCGCTCTTTGATCATCTGCTGTGTTCCGTCGTCGGAGCCGTCATCCACGACGATCACCTCAGGAACATAGTCCCCCCTGCTCAGTGCCGACAGGCATCTGTGAAGTTCCCGCCGGCAGTTTCTGGCAGGCAGAACTGCTGTTACTTTTTTCATCATTGTTCTATATTCTTTCTGACAATGCCGCTCGTAAGAGCGGCACAAACAAATCTGATGAAAACCACGCGCTTCTCAGCTGCGCAGCGCCCTCTTAAGTGAAGGGCTCCAGATGATGGTATACCCCATTTCGCGGACCCGCTTGCAAAACTCGCGGCTCAGTACTTTGAGGTTTTCATCGGCATACATGATATGCCCCTCATAAGAGCAGCCGAATATTTCTTTATAAACACCATAAAGTTCTTCGCGGATCCTCATACACCGGACATCCACGGCCCAGGCATTCTGTACGGTCTGCGCAATCATGCGGGGGCCTTCCTCGGCCTCATCCCATCCTTCAAAAAGGACGTTGCCGCGTTCATCCTGCATCCCGCCGACGATCCTGTGCCTGGCGTCCAGTACCTTGCCGCCGACCACGCCGACCATTGGTCTGGCGGAAAATATATCCGGCAGATAATTGATTTCCAGGATTCCCGCAAGCCGCGAAGGGCGTACGGAGGCCCGGATCTTGCGAAGGCGGAAATAGTCTTCCAGAGCCCTCTTCCGGGCATCGACCGCCTCTGCCGGCGGATTTCCCTTCCGGTACACGTGGCAGAGTACACGGGGGATGTGGTGGATCCCGGATTTGGGTGCACGGAGCACAAAATCATACTCCGGCGCGTCATCATACTCCTCGCGGAAACGAAGAGCCAGAAAGAGCGACCGTCTCACAAGCAGAACTCTGGAAATATAATCCGTCGCGTACAAATAGTCAATACTAAAATCCGGTTTGAACCAGGGATCCGTAAAATGTTTCCCTTTCAGATCACATTTATCTTCATCTGAATACAGGATTTCGGCGTCTGTCTGCATAATGGCGAGCGCCATTTCGAAGAGAGCGTCCCTGGTCAGGAAATCTCCGCATTCCAGGCGGAAAATGTAATCTCCTCCCGCCCGGGAAACCGCTTTGTTGATCACCCCTGCCAGCCCCGCGTCCGAAGACACATCCAGATAATGCAGCCTGTCTTCACGGTACCAGGCGATCACATCCCTCACCTGATCCGATACCCCGCGATCCAGTATAAAGAGTTCAAAATCAGCGTACGTCTGCTCCAGGATCGAAGTCAGGGTGGCACGGAACAGACGCAGGTCAGGCTCGCGCACCGCCATAAAAATGGAGAAGAAAGGCGGCCTGGCATCATTGTGCAGATAAAAAGACGAACCGAGAACAGACGCGGGCGATTCTCCTTCCCGCAGTCTCTCAGAGATGGTCTCCTGCATCAAAAGGATATCCTCCTGCGGTTCCTCATAGGCATAATGAGTCCGGCTGTTCCGTGTCGAAGCAGCGCGTACTGCTGCGGCACGGAGCTGCTCTGCGCTTTTCATCCCTGCTGATGTAATTTTATTTCGAATCATGTCAATCGGTGCCATATCAGTACCTCATGAGGATCATCCCGCTGCAGTATCAACTCAAATCATTCATCCAGTTCCAGAGAAGGCAGAAAGCGCGGCTCGTTTCCATCCTGTGTCAGATATTTATGGTAGAAAGGATCATTCCCGATCAGCATGGGATGGAGTCTTCGCAGAGCTTCCAGCTCTGCAGGTTTGCTTTTCTCACGTTCCTCCAGTGTCTCCAGGTTTTCCCGGGAGACCGGGTCGTAATAATACAGATACATATTATTGCGGACTACGTTATAATAACCTTTTTCGTAGACACGATAGCAGAAGTCCACATTGGTAAAGCAGTCCGGGAAATTCTCTTCATCGAATCCGCCGACCTCTCCGAAGACATCCGTTCGGATCATAATGCATGCGCCCGAAAGCGCAAGGACATTGCGGACGCCCTTGTTGAAGCCGAAATACCAGATCTCATCATTGCGTCTGTACTGAAGCTTGTAGATCGGTCCGTCTGCAACGGACATAATACCGGCGTGCTGTATAACGTTGGAACTGGGGTACAGAAGCTTCACGCCGACTGCGCCGACATAAGGAAGCTTTGTCTTTTCGGACAGATGAGAGAGCCAGCCGTCCTTGCGCACAACAACGTCGTCATGCAGGAACATCAGCATCTCTCCATTGGCACAGGCGGCCCCCATATTGTTCATGCGGGCCATATTGAAAGGCATTTTCTGGTATATGTACACGGCTGAATTGTCACTGGCATTGACCTCATCGACGAGATCCTGGGTGCGCTGACGATTCTCCTCACTGCTCCCGTTGTCCACAATGATCAGCTCATAGGGCACACGCGTACATTCCATGACCGAATGGACGCAGCGCGAGAGGACCTCCGGGTTATCCTTGCTGGGAATGATAATGCTGATCAGACGCGTCTGCGCCGCAGCCGCACTGTAACGCCCTGTGAGAGAATCCCGGATCAGGTCCGCATCCCAGTCCTCAGGCCTGGTGTCGGCATGAAACAGTATCTCGGGTATATGTCCCACAGGCATCTGGTCTCTGCGACGTTTGGAAAACCCCTCATCCGCCTGGGCAATCTTGAGGCAGAGCTTGCCGTAAATCCAGGAGCGAAGGGGATTATCCGGTTCCGAACGTCTCGCCTCCTGCTCTTCAACCGCATCCTCCAGGATCCTGGATTCCGATTCAAACTCCTGCGCTGTCCTCTTTCCGGGGTTGATCAGTGCCAGCGCTGTCGTACGCAGGGCAAATATACTCCCGAAATAGAAAGTGCACAGGAATGTATCCGGCGACCAGTCCGTCTTAAACCAGGGGCTGATATAGGCGCCCTCGGAAATCTGGTCCTCATCTCCGTAAAGCATGTTTACCTTGGGATGCTCCGCGAAATAGTCACGGATCAGCCGGACCGCGTCTGCGGCCAGTTCTCCGTCATCATCACAGGCGATCAGAATATCCGGTTTGCTCTCTTCGGACAGAATATAGTTTTTCAAATGTGAATAGCGCACGACTTCGACAGAGAGTCCGGCTCCCGGCCCTTCTCCCTGCGCGGCAAGTTCTGCGCTGAGTTTTTTCTGATGTTGAATGTACCATTCATTGTAAGATTTTGCCTTCATGGCATGCTGCTCCCTGCCGGTGATGTCCTCGCAGGACTCTCCGGCTGTTGAAAAAACACTTCCGGCGGCAATCTCCGGTTCTGCGGTCCCGGTTCCGCCGCCCGTCCGTGTCATATTGACAGTTATTAATAGAGTAGCATTTTTTGGCACCTTGTACAATAAAATTCCTATAAACACCGCACGCAGCGCTGCATGTACACTCCCTTCAACGGGGCGTGTGACCATCCTGTCATTCACCGGCGCTTGCCATTGACATGAAGACCAAAAACCGATATATTTTAATTTAGGAAATTTGTCAAAATACTGCGCGGATTTCGGCCGGTTAGTACAGCATTTTGTCTATAAAAACAGATGCCGGGCAGGACAGACTGCAGGAAAACTGCGCTTTCTGCCATTTGACCGTTTTACAGGCAGGACAGCCCGAACACCGTCCCGCAGAACCCGCCGGACGCAGTTCCGGTGCAGTACAATGACAGTAAACATGTTTTCAGAGCAGGACCTACTGTCCTGCGGCAACGCGTAATACCGGAATTTTTAAAGAAAGAAAGCAGGTGCAAGGTATGTATCAGGATGAGTACAAACGCTGGCTGGAAGCCGATCTGATCGACTGTGATCTTCACACAGAACTGCAGGGAATCGCGGGCGATGACGAGGCCATCAAAGAGCGCTTTGCGATCGCGCTGTCCTTCGGTACCGCAGGTCTTCGCGGCACCCTCGGCGCAGGCACAAACCGTATGAACATATGGGTAGTCCGTCAGGCTAGCCAGGGTGTTGCAGAGTGGGTTAAGACACAGGGCGGAAACCAGACCGTAGCCATCAGCTATGACAGCCGCCTCAAAGGCTGGAACTTCGCACGTGACGCGGCAGGTGTTCTGGCTGCAAACGGCATCAAGGTCCGCATCTACGACGAGCTGATGCCCGTTCCGGCTCTGAGCTTCGCAACCCGCTATTATAACTGCAACGCAGGTATCATGATCACAGCGTCTCACAACCCCGCAAAATACAACGGCTTCAAGGCCTACGGCCCCGATGGCTGCCAGATGACGGATGACGCTGCAGCAGTCGTCTATGACGCGATCCAGAAGACCGATGTCCTGACCGGTGCCAAATACATGTCCTTCGCAGAAGGCGTTGAGAAGGGCCTGATCAAATTCGTCGGCGAGGACTGCAAGGATGCTCTGTATGAAGCGATCGAGGCACGCCAGGTCCGTCCCGGTCTCTGCAAGACTGCAGGCCTCAAGCTGGTCTACTCTCCTCTGAACGGCACAGGTCTCGTCCCTGTCACCCGTGTCCTCAAGGATATGGGCATCACCGACATCACCATCGTTCCCGAACAGGAGTATCCCAACGGCTATTTCACCACCTGCCCTTATCCCAACCCCGAGATCTTCGAGGCTCTGGAAAAAGGCCTGAACCTTGCCAAGGAAGTCGGCGCAGACCTTATGCTGGCAACCGATCCCGATGCAGACCGTGTCGGTATCGCCATGAAATGCCCGGACGGCACCTACGAGCTGGTCTCCGGCAATGAGATGGGCGCGCTGCTCCTTGACTATATCTGCGCAGGACGCATCGAGAAGGGCACAATGCCCAAGAACCCCGTCGCTGTCATGTCCATCGTCTCCACTCCTCTGGCTGAGAAGATCGCCGAGAACTACGGCGTAGAGCTCCGTCAGACCCTGACCGGATTCAAGTGGATCGGCGACCAGATCGCACAGCTCGAGGCAGCCGGCGAAGTCGACCGCTTCATCTTCGGTTTCGAAGAGAGTTACGGCTACCTGGCAGGCCCTTATGTCCGCGACAAAGACGCCATCATCGGATCCATGCTGATCTGCGAGATGGCTGCCTACTACCGCAGCATCGGCTCCAGCATCAAGCAGCGTCTGGAAGAGATCTATGCCCAGTACGGCCGTTATCTCAACAAGATCGACACTGTGGAGTTCCCCGGCCTTTCCGGCATGGACAAGATGGCAGGCATCATGGCAGGCCTGCGTGAGAACCCGCCCGCAGAGTTCGGCGGCCTCAAGGTTGCATCCGTAACTGACTATGCGAAACCCGAGGAGACCGGCCTTCCCAAGGCAAACGTCCTCTCCTATGTCCTCGAAGACGGCGCCAAAGTCATGGTCCGCCCTTCCGGCACAGAGCCCAAGATCAAGGCTTACTACACCACTCTGGGCAAGGATCTGGCAGCCGCACAGGCAGAAAAGGATACCCTTTCCGAGGCGATCAAGCCCATCTTCTCCTGATTTCTTCTGATTCTTTCTGAATCCTTCTTATGCCTCTTCTTTCGTATCAGAGGCATTACCAATTATTATGATCAACAAAAAAGCCGGCATACGCCGGCTTTTTTGTTGGGTTTGCGGATTTCGTTTCAGACATCCGCGCATATGGGGTAAAAGACAGGAAGATTATTCTGACCGATCAACCCTTTACAGCGCCGCTTGTAACGCCTTCCACGATGTATTTCTGAAGGAATACATACAGGATCAGGATCGGAGCCATTGCCAGCAGGAGGGCTGCCATGACAAGGCCGATATCCGTCGAATAGGTTCCATAGAAAGCCTGTGTGGCAATCGGAATCGTGTAGAGATTCTTCTTGGTGAGCACGAGGCTGGGCAGAAGGTAGTCATTCCAGAACGCCATTGCGTCGATGATCGCTACGGTTGCGATGGTGGGCTTGAGCAGCGGGAAGACGATCTTCCAGAAGGTCTGCCACCGCGTGCAGCCGTCGATGTATGCAGCTTCCTCAAGTTCGAGCGGGATATTTGTATGGATCGCGCCGTGGAACATGAAGGTTGCCATGGAGACAGAGAAGCCTACATGCATCAGGATCAGGGTCAGCCTGTGGTTGAGGACACCGAGAGATCCGCCGTAGACGGATACAAGGGGTACCATCAGGACCTGGAAAGGAATGACCATGGAGGCGACCATAGCTGCGAACAGGAGAGAGCAGGCCTTCCATTTCTGATTTCTGACAATGACGAAAGATGCCATGGCAGAAACCAGGATGGTCAGGATCGTCGCGCTGATGGTGATGATCGCCGAGTTCATGAACACCAGCCAGAAGTTCATCTTCTTCATGGCCTGCGGGAAGTTTTTAAGAGTAAATCCGTGTTGGCCGACAAGCGCCAGCGGATTGGAAGTGATATCGCCCTTGGTCTTGAAAACGTTGATCACGACCAGGATGAAAGGTGCGATAAAGCAGATAAACAGAATCAGCAGCACGATCCACATAACGGCGTGCATGATCTTTTTCTTTCTTGCGGCTTTTTCGTTCTGTGTCATGCTGCCACCTCCCCTTTCTTACCGATGTAGACCTGGGTGATACCGACAATTGCGCATACCACGAAGAGGATGAGGGCCTCCGCCTGGCCAAGACCGTACTTCTTGTAGGTGAATGCCGTGTTGTACACGTGCATAGCCGCCATGACAGAAGTATTGAAGGGTTCGCCCTTGGTCAGGGACAGGTTGACATCGTAAATAACGAAGCATCTTGTGATGCTCAGGAAGATGCACTGGACGAAGGACGCGCGCATCAGCGGAATGGTGACATTCCACATAGCCTGTGCGGGTGTACAGCCGTCGATCATAGCCGCTTCCTTGAGGGCATCGGAGACGCTCATGAAGCCTGCCACATAGATCAGCATCATGTAACCGGCGAACTGCCAGACAGATACAAGGACCAGGCAGAACATGGCACCGGTTGTGGTGGACAGAAGCGAGGGGACCTGCTCATGCGCGATCGCAGAGGCGATCGCCACGAATGCGCGGTTAAAGACGAATTTCCAGACATAACCGAGAACGATACCGCCGATCAGGTTGGGTACGAAGAAACCCGCGCGGAAGAAGTTCTGTCCCTTGATACCGCTGGTTACCAGATATGCCAGTGCAAAGGCAACCACATTGATAAGAACGACTGCGAAAATCGAGTAGATCGCGGTGCGGCCCAGAGCCTGCCAGTAGGCGACGTCCTTAAATGCCTCCGCATAGTTTGCAAGACCGACAAAAGGTTTTGTCTTGGCAATACCATCCCAGCTGGTCAGTGTCAGATAAATACCGTAGATGAACGGAATAACAACAACTGCACAGAAGAGGAGTGCCGCGACGCCTGCAAACATGAGGAACTGCTGCACCTTATAAGACATGGTATTTTGTTTCATAATGTTCCCCCTGCGTTATTAAACGATCAGTGCGCACCTACCTGTGCGGTTGCCCAGTATGCTGTGATCTCATCAGCCAGAGTCGCGCGGTCGATCTCGCCTGCCAGATACTTCTGCATGGAAGCGCCGACGATGGAGTAATGATCATCAGGAAGGTAGTTGTAGTTGGCAATCAGGGCATCTGCATCCGCATACTTCTTGACGGATTTGCCCAAGGGATCGGTGACTTCCAGAGTGTTGTTGCTGAAAGGAGGAACCAGAGCGCAGTCTTTGACTACAAATTCCTGACCTTCGGGATCGTTTGCCAGCCAGTTGAGGAAATCCTTGGCAGCCTGCTGCTGCTCGGGTGTGGTATTCTCGGAGCTGTCGATGAAGAAATACTTGGAGCCGCCGCCGACAAGCTTGGAGTCGGAGCCGTCGCCGCTGTTGTTGGGAACAGGCATCATGCCCATGTTTTCGGTGTAGTCATATGCATTGATAACGGACCAGTCCCAGTTGCCGCCGAACATGAAAGCGATCTCGCCTTCTGCCAGCTTCTGCTCTGTGACTTCGCGCTCTGCGGAGATGGCAGCATCCTTTGCATAGTTGTTGTCGCGAAGGACATCAAAGGTATCCATCATCTCATTGAACTTCTTGTCATCTGCCAGCTTGATGGAACCGTCCTGGATGCCCGCGATGAAGGCATCGGGATCTTCGTGCTGCTCATAAACTTCTGCAAGGAAGTGGCCGGCCAGAGACCAGTCTTCCTTCATAACGCCGACAGGGCTTTCCATGCCGCCTGCTTTGCACTTCTCGATGATGGCCTTGAAATCATCGGTGGTCTTGATGGACTCGGGATCGAAATCCTCGCCGGTCGCCTTCTTGATGGCATCGGCATTGTAGATAATGCCGCGGGCCTCGACGCATACAGGGAAGCCGTAGACCTTACCATTGACGGAGACCGCCTGTGTGGTGTTGGCAACCCATTCCTGATCACTGAGGTCGAGCGCGTGCTCTTCTGCCAGTGCGTAGACGTCCTTGGCGTCAACCATGGACAGGGTGTAGGGCTCATTGGAGGAGTACCTGGTTGCAAGGTGGGCAGCTACAGTATCGCTGGAATAGTAGACCTCAACGTTTACGCCCTTCTCCTCGGAATACTCCGCCGCCTTTGTCTCGAGCTGTTCCTGAATCTCCATCTTGGAGTTGAAAACAGTGATAGTGGTGCTGTCGCCTGAGCCGTTACCACCGTCCGAAGACGCAGCCCCGCCTCCGCCGCATCCGGTGAGAAGCCCTGCTGTCAGAAGCCCGGCAAGCACCGCTGCTGCAGCTTTCTTAAAATGTTTTTTCATAAAATATCTCCCTTTCCGGGCTTTCGCCCTGAAATAGTCCGGCGCCGTATGCTAAAAGACGATATACCTCTTCCGGCCTTCCGGCAGTCCGACATATTAATGGTACCTGTTTTAGTATGCTTTGGAGCCCGGATTCTCCTCTAATGAGATTTCCCGCATCGACACGTCGATCAGAGCTTTCCCGCCGGCACAGAAAGTGATCTGCTCGGCATGAGGATCCGTATAAATCACAGCGCTCATAACATATCTGCCATGATTAATGAATACTTCAAAACTGTATCTGTCCAGGATGATCCGCACGGACAGGTTTCCGTTCCTGCTTTCAGGTACAGAACATCTCTGCTGATGTTTGAGTGCTCTCCTGGATCCCGAATTCTCCCGGTCAATCAAAAACAATCCCGTATCAGGGCTGTAGAGCGCTTCAGAATATTGATCCCCGCCTGCGGCAAAGCGTATGGCAAAATACCGGTAGAGGGGCTCTCCAGGCACAGGTCTGACCGTCACATCCAGATCGATCATCCTTCCTTCCACCCCATACAGACTGATTTCATCCGATACCGGCACTTTGCGGTAAAAAACAGAACTCCTGTAATAGCCCGCCAGTTCCTGCACCGGCTGCTGATACAAGCGGCCGTCATGAAATGACAGTTCTCTCGGCAGGGTCATCTGGCCCGCCCACGGCGCATCTTCATCGCGCATAGTGATCGATTCCCAGTTCTGCATCCAGCCGATCATAATGCGTCGGCTATCCGGTGAAAGAATCGTCTGCGCTGCGTAAAAATCAATCCCGTAATCTACTGTCTGGTCATAATCCGGCACAAACTCCATGGTGTCTTCATCAAGACTTCCTGCCAGCACAATGGTCACATGTCCGTTGTGGTAGTCCTGTCCTTTCGCGCACATCTCCATAGGGCTGACCAGAAGGAACCACTTCCCATCCAGTTCGAAAAGATCCGGGCATTCCCACATCTTTCCAAATCTTCCTTCATTGCGGCAGAATTCCCTGCGGAATTGCCAGGAGAATCCGTCACTGCTCTGATACAGCAGAACCCTTCCGTGTCCCTCCTCGTCCATACTCACGGTCAGGGCACCAAAGCTGCCGTCCTTCAGCAATATGATCCTGGGATCCCTGAAGTCGATCGGCCGAAGGCCTTCCGGAAGCTGGCTGCTGTCGATCACCGGGTTTTTCTCGTATTTCACATAGTCTGTTCCGTCTCCGACAGCTATATTCTGAACCTGATAATAGTCAGATCCGTCCGCTCTTCCCTGCGCGCTGCTGTCACCTGCTGCAGAGCCATTTTCCGCATGCATATGCGTAAGTCCCGTATACATCAGAAGGTGTCGTCCGTCCTTAAGTGTGACCGCACTCCCCGAAAAACATCCTCCTTCATCCACAGGTGAATCCGGCGCAAGCGCCACCGGACGATAGTTCCATTTCAGAAGGTTTTTGGTGACCGCATGTCCCCAGTGCATTTTGTCCCAATGTGCCGCATAGGGATTATATTGAAAAAAAAGATGGTACTGTCCGTCATAAAATGAAAAGCCGTTCGGATCATTCATCCATCCGGCAGGCGGTGTGAGATGAAATGCAGGTCTTTCCTCGGGAGAAATCCGATTCATTTTCTCCACTTCTGTCTTACGCGCATTTTCCAGCAGAGAACTGCAGTTTTTTATATTCATATAGATAAATCTCGTCTCTCAACAAACTTGTCACAAAAGCCCTTTAAAAGTGTAATATTTCGTGCACTAATCATTTTACATTTGCACAATTTTTTATAATCCATGAATAATTATAAAAGCCTGTTTTCCCACTGTCAACAGCAATTTGCCCCCCATTATTACATAATTGTGGGGGTTTTTCTCATAAATGTTACATATGCACAACTGCAGTGTGTGCATATTGTGTTACGTTTGTTTATGTTACATTTGTACAACCCTCATTTGACGAAGCGTTTTTGCTTTTGTATAATAGTTATTAACATAATTATTGGTACGGTATTCCGTTCTGCTCCGACTGCCGTCGGTGACAAAAACGGATTATCCCTTACAGAACACAGCGCTGACCAGGAGTACCCCATGTCCACAAGAGTAACAATGCAGGATATTGCCGATGCCCTCGGACTTTCCAGAAACACAGTTTCAAAAGCGATCAACAATACCGGCATTATCGCACCGGCCACTCGCGAACTCATTTTGCGTAAGGCCATGGAAATGGGCTATCGTCAGTTTTCTGACGCCAGTTTTTCCGGACTTTCGATTCCCGACATCAATCCGAATGGTTTCCGGCTTCAGATGATGACCGGCACACCTCCCGCACAGCCCGCTGCTGTCGATAAAAAGGAAATTGCCATGCTCACCGCTTCCAAGCCGGGCAATTCACACTTTGCCGTGACAACGCTGGACAGGATGCAGCAGGTCTTTTCGTCCCACGGATACTGTATGACGATCTACAGTCTGCTTCCCAATGAACTGGAGTCTCTCCGTCTTCCGGGAAGCCTGAATACGTCTTCTCTTGCCGGCATTTTCAGCATTGAATTATTTCACTATGATTACTGCCGTATGCTTTCCTCTCTGGGACTTCCTTATCTTATGGTAGATGCGCCTGTCTTTTTTGACCGCGAACCGCTCTCCGCGGATCTCCTGCTCATGGAAAATCAGAGAGGAATCTACACCTTTCTCAAGCAAATGGAGGCAGAGGGCAAGAAGAAAGTCGGTTTCATTGGAAATATGAAGCACTGCAGGTCCTTTTTTGAGCGGGGAAGCGCCTGCATCTCCGCCGCAGGCTTCTGCGGATTCGAGCCTGTTCAGCCCTATTCCATTCTCAATTATCCTCCGGGCAAAACACCTGCCCGTGTCGCCGACTACACCGACGAACTGTATGTGATGCTCCAGAAGATGCCGGAGCTGCCGGAGATCTTTATCTGTGCCAACGACTTTCTGGCCATCAATGTGATCAGTTCCCTGCGGCGTGCAGGTATCCGCTGTCCCGAAGACATACTGGTGCTGGGGTTCGACGATTCCCCGGAATCGCGTTTCCACTCCCCCGCCCTTTCCACCGTGCACATTCACACCCAGAGCATGGGACGTCTTGCCGCGGAAATACTGCTGGGGCGCATCGGCGACAAATCCAGGGAATACCGTACTTCCTACGTACAGACCGACCTTATCCTGCGTGAATCGACGGGAAGTTAAACCTGCCAAAACAAAAAATATCCCCCGCATACCTTTCCCCTCGTGAAAGGTATGCGGGGGTTTTTTATTCTTCATCGCGTAAGACTCGCGAGCGAGTCTTGAATTTCCTTTGCATGATCAGACAAACCGTACGACCTGCAGCGCTATGGCGACCAGAAAGAGGAGACATCCTCCGATTCCGAAAGCTTTTCTGCAGGGTGCCGGGCCCCAGATCTGCCCGGAAATATATCCTCCCACAGATGAGACGACCGAGATCACAAAGGCGCTGATGAGTACAAAGGTCAGGTCATACTCGAGAAGTCCGCAGGCGACGCCCGCAAGCAATCCGGAGACAAACAGGCGAAGCGTCGGCAGCAGATCCTCACGGACATCCAGCTGCTCCATACGGTGCTCCAGAAAGGTCTTTTTCCGGAAGGCCTTAAACAGCATACGGACACCGATGCACGCCAGGATCAGGCCGGCCAGAAGGTGCACCCAGAAAACGCTGTGGTGCCGTTCCGTTTCAAACAGAAGAAGCCACTTCCCAATCCGGCATCCCGCATAGGTCACCGCCAGCTCGAGAGCACCCCAGAGCAGGGCGATCAGCGTGGTACGCATGTCCATTCTGACCAGATTCGCGCCCTGCTGGATCACGACTCCGTATATTCCCAAAGCCAGGCCTGCTGATATGAGTAAGATAAACAGTATATGTATTTCCATATCTCTATCATCTCTTTTCTGCGCGCAGGACTCGCAAGCGAGTCTTGAATCATACGTCGATCGTGACGCCGCGCCATATAACTAAGTTGTGCATGCCTGACGGTCCCACCACACAGACATGCACAAGCAATCACACTTCTATTCGTTCGAAAGCAGATCAGTCCTCGTCCAGTTCGATGCTGTCGGTCTTAATGATAAACTTGACGTTATTATCGGTGCTGTCCAGCGCGCCGCTGAAGGTCTTGTAGGTTCCTGCCGCATCTTTGATATCCATCAGGCTGTCGTCCAGCGCCTTGATATTCTCACGGTAGATTTCCGCCATCTTCCGGATCCCGTCCTCACGGAACTCGACGACACCGTCATTGAGCTCGACGCAGCCGTCCAGCATCTCCTGCATTCCGTCTACAAATTTACTCACTCCGTCAACCAGATCGTCCGTACCATCATTGAGTTTTCCGGAATTCTCGCTCAGCTTCTTTGTGCCGTCCAGAATCGTCTGTGTGCCTTTGTTCAGCTGATCGGTTCCTGCTGTGTATTCCTTAATGCCCTTCTGCAGTTTGATCGATCCGGCATTTGCATCCGCAATACCTGCAGCCAGCGCATCCGCGCCGTCCTGCAGAGCCTTTGTTCCGCTGTTCAGCGCAACGTTTTTGGATGCCATCTTTCCAAGTCCGGCCGCAAGGCCCTCGTCCCCGTAAAGAGATCCGTACAGCTTCTGCACGCCGTCGTTGACATCCTTGACACCCTGTTCAACAACGGGGCCGCTTTTTTTCAGTTTCCCGAAATCCCCCTGCTTGTCATTCAGGCTGGAAGACAACTCTTTTGCACCGGCATCAAGCTTGTTTACGCCATCTTCAAATGCCTGCAGTTCCTGAAGAATAATCAGATTTCCGTTTTCATCTTTTTTGGATAATTCATCGGAAATAGCGGCAATCTTTTCCCTGTAGGATTCGATTTCATCCTGATCATCAGCGAGATTCTCATCCATATATTTTTTCAGTGCCGCTATATCATCGTTCAGCTTCTCGACATCTTCGACGATACCTTTAAACTCCTCCGCTTTCTGAGCAATTGCGCTGTTCTTGCCGGAAGCTTCCGTGACAGAATCTGCAGCTGAGGAGACCTTTTCCGCTGCCTGAGCAAGCTCTTCTTTCGCTGCCTGAGCTTTTTCTCTGGCTTCTTTGACCTTGTCTTGTGCTCCGTTAATTTTGCCTGCGGCTTCCTGTGCTTTGTCATGCACATGCTGCAGCTTCTCGTTCTTTTTCTGAATGACCTCGTTTGCTTCTTCGGCCTTGGCTTTTACTTTGCTTTTTACTTCCTCACTGACCTTGGAAGCGACCTTATTGACAATTTTCTCCTTCTGCTCATCTGTCAGACCGTCGATATCGGAAACAGCACCTCTGACCTTATCTTTGATATCATCGTCAATACCTTCAGAAGCACCTGTTCCCACTGTATCGCTGTCATCACTGATATCCTTCGAAGCTTCCGCCGCTTCATTAATGGGATCTCCGACTTCTCGAAGAGCATCTTCCGCGCTGTCGAAAGCCGTCTTTCCCGAAGCATCTTCTGCACTGCCAGCAGCATTATCTGCCGCTTCCTTCGCGGCTTTTGCCGCTTCCGCAGCTTTTTCAGCTGCCTGCTTTGCCTGTTTTGCCGCCTCTATGATAGCTTCTGCCTTCGCCGAACCTTCTCCAATCGTTTTCTTTGCGGTCTCAATATCCTCCGCTGTCTTTTTAGCGTCCTCAATCAATTTACCGGTGTCTTCATGCGTATCTTCGAGGACTTTTTGAGCTTTTTCGATATCTGCTTTCGCATTTTTGATCGGTCCGGCGACCTGATCCACACGTTTCTTTAATTGTGCAGTACCGGCAGCGATTTCACCGACGGCCAGCGTATAATTTTCCGTAACCTTGTCATTTCCGCCTTTTTCCGGCAGAAGCAGGCTGGAAGTGAGTTGGTCAACACCGCTCACATAGGCAGGCACGCGCTCCTCATCCGCGAGCTTAGCTGTGCCGTCCGCAAGCTTCTTCACATCTTCCTGCGCGGCATTGAGGCTGCTGCTGGCTGCAGCGACGCCGCTGGTGTAGGCGCTGACGCCGTCAGCGAGGACCTTGAGGCCGGTCTGCATGCTCTTGATGCCGCTTCCGAGTGTCTTCTCACTGCCGGTTCCCGTACCGTTTACGAGCTGGGCAATGCCGTCATTGAGGGCCTTATTATTGTCTGTCAGCTTCTTGGTGCCGTTCGACAGGGTCTTCATGCCGTCGTTCACCTTGTCCACGCCGTCCGTGTATTCCTGAACACCGTCTCTGAGCTTTTTGGAGCCGTCATAAAGATCATCCGAGCCGTCCTTTGCTTCCTGGGCACCGTCAACAAGTTCCTGGGTGCCGTCCGCCAGGTCATCACCGTCCTTCTCGAGATCCGCGACCTTTTCATCCATCTCATCGAAGGCATCTTTGTGATCTTCGTCAAATTTTGTCTCATCGTCATCTTCCATTTCAAAAATATTGGAAAAGACCATGGTCAGACAGTTGCTCATCTTGAAGTTTTCGACATCCATGGTGACTTCGACACTGTCGGGAATGTCCAGATCATCGATTCTGTCGAGCGCCTTCTCCTTGTTATCGGAGTCAACCTTGTTGACAATGTCTTTGGACTCCTGCCGGGCTGTGTTGAGGCTGTCCTGCAGGCCGGGGAAGGCCATGCCGACGACCATGGAATTCTTGCCTTCGGAGACAACAGACCCATTGTCGACCTTGATGTTTGACACGGTATCATTGGAGAACGCCATGCCGGTCACTGCCGCAAAGGGAACATAGACGTTCTTGTATTTTATGTTATTGGTGTAATCGATATGGATCCTGACCTTGCCGCTCTTGCCTGCAAGATCCTCTGCCTTAATCTCTTTATCATTCAGATAATACGTGATCTTCTCGGTGACCGGAGGCTGCTTGGTCGTGGTTCCCTGATAAAAGATATCGTTTCCGTCCGCTTTCCAGACGATCTTATCACCCTTCTGTTCAAAAGTTTCGTCACCCTTGACGTTCTCGATATCGGTCAGAGAGGACTCATCCTCGATCGTGCTCTTCTTCTCAGGGTTCTTGAGCCAGTTGGAAACTGTGATATCACGCTGCTTTCCGTAGGCATCCGTAAAAACATAAACAGTCTCTTCCTTGGCCGCGCCGGTCGATACCTGACCGATCGCATCCGTCATCGCCTGCTCCAGAGTCTTGTCAGAAGACTGATCGGTATCACCGTCTTCCACCATCGCGCCCTGCGCTGATGCCGCGTCTCTGATTGCCGGTGTACGCACCGATGCCGCTGCCGTTATATTGGACCCCGCTAAGAGGGTGACTGTCAAAATCAATGCCAGAAACTGCTTTCTCTTCATCCTTATAAACCTCTTTCCTGCTGACTCATTCTTCTGCTTTTCCTTTTCTATGAATAGATCCCGAATGCAGACTTTTATATCCGCCCGGTTCTTTGTTTTTATCATCCAGGCGATAATAATTCATTTAACCGTTTATAAATATAAAAAAAGGGATCGGATATGAAAATATCCAATCCAAATTTCATGTTGCAAGTCAATATACAGATGGCCGGATTTGTATATTAAAAGCCGAAAGGCTGCCCAAAAGGCACATCCTCTGTATACGCCCTTCCGAAGCATGCCGCTCTTACGAGCGGCACCCTGAGGCGTTTTCACGCAGGCATCGTCAGACTTCATCGAGTATATCCCACATGGATCTCCTGGTGACATACTCATAAACTTCGCCCATTTCCTCCGGGGAAATCGTCATTCCCGAGCGGATCCACTCCAGCATGATATAGCTCATAGAGGTCGCATAGTATTTCGCGAAGTTCTCTGCATTGATCCATCGATGTGTCGGATGGGGTTTGGGCGCCCCGTGTTCAAGGAAAATATCCAGTATCAGGTCGTAGGCACATTTCTTCACAATATCTTCAAAGGAGTTCTGTCCTTCGATCCTGAGCGCCTTTGTATAGAAGGCCTTGTCACGCTGCACATTGCTGAAGATCAGCACCATCGATTCCCGGTACATCTGATTGGAGATGAGGATTCGAACCGGATCCAATATCTCGCTTCTCACGATCCATGCCAGCAGGTCATATTTATCCTGAAAATGGTTATAGAAAGTCACGCGAATGACGCCCGCGCCATCCGCGATCTCCTTGATCGTTATTTTCTCGAAGGGCATCCTGTCAACCAGATCCTTAAGGCTCTGTGCGAGTGCCTTTTTTATATCCTTTTTGGCTTCCAACTAATCAGACCTCCGTGAGCTGCCTTCGTCACAGACAGGGTTGGCATCTGACGAAACGCTTCAAATCCCCCTTGATACTGCACGCGGGACCGCGGTTCCGCTTAAATCTCTCTCAAACACTTCACAATTATACACTCTTTTTATTTTTTTTAAAGGAAACTCTTCTCCTAATTATATACAACTAACTCGCAAATAAATTCAAGTCCCTTCGCGAGTCTTGCGCCGCGCGCGAATCCCACGACTGTCATCTGAAGTCACGGGTATTGCTCGATGAAGAATAAAGCACCTGCACTGAAGGCTCTTTCAGAACAGCAGCCTTATCAGCAGATACAGAACCGGCTGATGCAGCAGATAGACCAGCAGTGAATGTCGTCCAATCAGGTTCAGCGGAGCTATCTTTATGTGAAAGAGCGGCGCATCAAACACTTGGGGCATCCCGGCTTCCCTGCTTCCGCCCTTTCCGTCCGGACCTCCACAGACCTTTTCCGTCACAGAAATGCCCGCATCGGCTCTTGGGGCTTTCAGTACCCGATGCAGGAACAGTCCTGCCCAGAACAGGAAAATCCAGGGGATAAAGGAGAAATAATCCGTGGAAAAAAAGCCTTCCGTTGTGAAGCCCAGACCGGACATAATATATCCCGGCAGCTTTCCGCTGCCCATCGTATAGAGCCGGTCCGGCAGATCCAGCCGCAGCCGGGGCCCGATCCGCAGATAACCGATATTGATCCATCGCGTCACATGAAAGAGCAGGAGGCAGGCTGCCAGTCCGGCAAAAGACCGCAGCACTGCATTCTGCGGTCCGGTCCTGTCCGGTTTCTTCTCCCCGTTTTTTCTATTAAACAGCCTTTCCAACCCTCCGGTCACCAGCATGGCGGCACCCAGAAAAGTCAACACACCGAAGATGACGCGTTCTTCATAGAGGGCCAGGATCGTCACGGCGCTCACCAGTGCTCCTGCCAGACTGACCTCCAGGCCGCGGCGCAGGATATGACGTGAAAAAGGTACGCAGAAACCTGACAGGAGGATGAAAGTCCGGCATATGCTCTGCTGCCACAGATGTCCGCCGATCCCCTCATACCATGTACGAAGCGCAGTACACGACATGCCTGTCTCCGTCAAATACAGAAAATCCCACATACCGTGGTAAATGAACATGCTGACCAGTGTCAGTCCCCGCACCAGGTCCAGCGTCTCCAGGCGGCCTCTCCAGCCTTCCGGATTTGAGATGTTTTTTTGCATATGTGTGACCTTTTATTGTGGTATCCCAAAGTCGGTGGTAAGATAAATGCAATATTGACAAGGAGGAAATCTACACTATGGAAATCGAACGCAAATGGATGGTAAAAGGCTGGCCGCTGGAATCCGCAGCTCTTCCGATGGTCCGGGAACAGACCATGCGCCAGGGCTATATCAGCGTGCGCCCCACCGTCCGGATCCGCGAGGAAGCGGAAACAGGCGGCAGCACCGAATATATCCTCTGCTTTAAATCTGTCCCTGCTCCCGACGGACTGGCACGCGAGGAAATCGAATTTCCTATCACTCCGGAACAGTTTTCGCAGCTCGAAAATCTGATTGGCTTTCCTCTGATCCCCAAGATCCGCCGTACCTACCGGATGCCGGACGGCCTCATGCTGGAAGTCAACCTTGTCGATGAAGGTATGAAAACAGAATTCATGTACGCGGAGGTCGAATACAGGTCGGAAGAAGAAGCCCGCAGCTGGGATCCCGCCTCCGTCGGCCTGGCCGAATACCTGGATGATGATGTGACCGGACAGCCCGGCCAGACCATGGGCGCCTACTGGCAGATCACCCGCGGGCACATCTGAAAACCGGCCCTGATATGGAAATGCAGTACACCGTAAATGCATCCTGCAGACCATCTCATGTACCATCGAAAACTACCCGGTACAAGCGTAAACCATCCGGCGGGCTGTCATTTGTACCGCGCCATTTCGGCGATCAGGTTCATATTCTCAAAAGCAACCGGGATCTTCAGTTCACTGCTGCTCCCGCCATTGGTATCATTCGTCACTGCCCCGTGCAGAATATAGTAACCGCGCTTTTTTTCTACTTTACGCAGCTGTGTCACAGAGTAGACATTATAGCGCGGTTTGCTCATGATGAGCGATTCCACTTTGTGGTAGACAATTTTCTTTTTATAAAGGTCGATCTTACTGAGCTTATAGAGCCTGGTCCTGCCGGTTGACAAAAACCAGCAGGTCGGAAAAGCGAAGACCGACGGAATGACATAGACCACCGTCAGCACACCGAGCAGCTTCAGCATAAAAGAAGGCACCCCCTGCGCCTGCAGAAGGCCTGCGTTTATCACACCGATCTCCACAGCTGCCAGAAAAAGTCCCGGCAGTGTCCAGTTCATGATCTTTCTGTAGATCCATCCATTTCCCTCATCAAATACCGCCCCGTCATAAGTCAGTGTTCTCATACAATTCCCCTTTTTCGTTTTTTCCGCACCGCGGCTTTTTATTGTATCACATACAGCCGAAACAGACCAGAATCCCTGCCGATCATGGATACTGTACGTTCCTGCTTTTTTGTGTCAGCCCGATCGGACACTCATCAGCCTGCCCGGACACCTGTCAGCATGCCCAGACACTCTCCTCATACTGCCTCGTATACAGCTGGTAATAATAGCCCTTCTGCTGCATCAGTTCCCTGTGGGTACCCTTTTCAATGATCTTTCCGTCCCGGACTGCCAGGATCACGTCCGCCCCGACGATGGTCGAGAGCCGGTGGGCGATCACGAAAGAAGTCCGTCCCCGGATGACTGCCGCAATTGCCTTCTGGATCGAGCGTTCTGTCACTGTGTCGACAGAAGAGGTCGCTTCATCCAGGACCAGGATCCGGGGATCCGCCAGAATCGCCCGGGCGATGGAGAGCAGCTGTTTTTCGCCTGTCGAAAGCATACTTCCGCCCTCTCCGACATCGCTGTCGAGTCCCTTCTCCATCCTCCTGACTACAAATTCCGCGGACGCCGTCCGGATCGCCTGCCAAATCTGTTCATCCGTGGCATCCGGTCTGCCATAGCGCAGGTTGTCCCGAACGGATCCCGAAAACAGATAGGGCGTCTGCAGAACATAACCGATATTGCTGTGCAGCCAGAGCTGTGACCGTTCCCGCACATCTCTCCCGTCGATCAGGATCCTGCCCCCGGTCGGCTCATAAAAGCGGCATGCAAGGTTGACCAGTGTGGATTTGCCGGCGCCGGTCTCGCCGACGATGGCAATGTTGGTCCCCCGCGGCACCTTCAGATCAAAGTGCTCCAATACCATCTCATTTCCGTCCGGATACATGAAGGACACGTCCTCGAACTCCACATCTCCGATAAGCGGCTCCCAGTTCTCCCGCTTTGCATGAAAATGATCGCCGTATTTTTCGATCACTTCCGGTGTGTCCTGTACATCTGATTTCTCGTTCAGCAGCCCGGTCAGGCGCTCGATATTGACCTGGATCGAGATCAGGGCCGACAGGGATGTGATGATCCCCTGCACAGGCTCCAGCATGCCGACCGCATAGGACATAAATACCGACAATGTACCGACTCTGATGACCCCTTCCATGGTCAGCCATCCGCCCCGCCACAGGACCAGGGCGAGCGTCATGGAAGAAAGAAAGGTGATCATCGATGTCAGAAGGGCGCTGTGATGGGCAGTCCGCACTGCCGTCCGGCACATGCGGCCGGTCTCATCCTCAAATCCCCGCTTCATCACGTCCTCGATCCGCAGGGTCTTGATGCTCTTGATACCGGTAATGCCCTCATTGAAGTTGCCCGTGATCCTGGAATTGATCTCGCGCACCTGCCGGCTTCCGGCGACGATCTTTTTCTGAAAATACAGGATGATCAGGACCGCAGCCGGCACCATGATCAGGACGTACAGGGCCAGGCGGGCATTGATCACCAGCATCATCACCGTCACACATATAATATAGGATACATTCCAGACCACATCCATCATGCGCCAGGCCATCAGTTCCCCGATCCGCTCCGTATCGCTCATGGTGCGGGCGTGGATATAGCCCACACTGTTCTGGTTAAAATAAGAAAAGGACAGCGTCTGCAGATGGGCAAAGACCGCATTGCGCAGGTCCCGGTCGATCTCCACCTCCACCTTACCGCACTGGTACAGACAATAGTAATTGTCCAGTTCCTGCAGGACCATCAGCAGAATGTAGAGAAACAGAAAGACCGGCATTCCTTCCAGCGTCCGCTCCGCCACAAAATGATCCAGTGCCCAGCTGTTGAACAGAGGAAATATGGTATCCGCCAGACTGGACAGGATACCCAGAAAGATCATCAGCAGAACGGTCTTCACATATGGTCTCAGATAGGGCATGATCAGAGGAATGCCGAAAAACGGCGTCCTCTGCCTCTTGTTTTTCTCGTGTTTTTTCATTCTTGTGGCCATGGTCTCTCGTTCACAAACATGTGTGATAAAAACTACGCGCTGCTGCGCCGGGATACCCAAGGAAAAAGCCCGGAAAGGGGGGCTCCGCCGGAATCCGTGGAGGTCTGCGGCGCTTGGGCGCAAACCTCTTGATTCCTGCACTTATTATGCCGGTGTTTATGCCGGTGTTTCCCGGCCTGCGGCATCTGTCTGCAGGGCATATACCCGGCTGTAGATTCCGCCCTGCGCCAGAAGTTCGTCATGATTTCCGTGCTCGGCGATCCTGCCCTTTTCCAGGACGAAGATCTCATCCGCGTAACGCAGGGTCGTGATCCTGTGCGCGATCAGGATGACCGTTGCGTCAGAGGTGTTTTTCTGCAGTTCCCTGCGGATCCTGGCATCTGTCTCAGCATCCACCGCCGACAGGGAATCGTCAAAGATCATGATCGGGGTGCGGCGCACCAGCATCTGTGCCATTGCCGCCCGCTGCTTCTGCCCGCCCGAGAGCGTCACGCCGCGTTCTCCCACAAATGTATCGTAGCCGTTGGCGAAACGATCCACAGCTTCATCCAGACAGGAGATATACGCCGCCCGTCTGAGTTCCTCCAGATCGTGTGCAGCCGCCTCTTCCGCCTGTTTTTCCGCCGTGTCATCTCTATTTTCATCAGGATTTACCCGGAGGGTTCCTTCCTGTTTTGCGATCAGGATATTGTCCCCCAGCGTGCGTGAAAACAGGTAGGGTTCCTGCAGGACCATGCCGATGTTTCGCCGCAGCCATCCGCGGTCCATATCCCGTATATCGACACCTCCTATGGAAATCGTACCCTGTTCCGGAGCAAGTTCCCACAAGCGGTCCAGAAGCTGTACCAGCGTCGACTTGCCGGCCCCTGTAGCACCCAGGATCCCGACTGTCGAGCCAGCCCGGATCCTCATGGACACATCCTTCAGCACCTCCGGCAGATCCTTTCCGTACCGGAAAGTGACATGGGAAAACACAATGTCCCTGTTCATGGGAGGACAGCAGGCCCTGCCATCATCCCGGATATCCTCCGGCAGGGCATTCATGATATACCGCAGTCGTTCCATGGAAACGCCTGTCTTGGACATGTCCGCAATGACACGTCCGATCCGCCGTACAGGCAGAGACATCAGCGCATTATAGGACAAAAAGGCGATCATACCGCCTGCCGTGAGTTCGCCGCGCACACACAGGACGGCGCCAAAGACCGCTACTGTCATGTTCCGGACTGTCGCGATGACATTTCCGGAGACCCAGAAGGCCGCCAGCACCCGCATCAGGCGGATCCAGTGATTTGTATAAAAAGTATTCTGCTTTTCAAAGCGCTCCCGTTCGAATTTCTCCCTTCCGAAAGTCCTCACCACACGGACACCGGTCAGGTTCTCCTGGGCAATCGCGGACAGATGCCCTTCCTCTCTGTCCACCGTCTCAAATTCCTCTCCAATCAGTCCGTAAAAGATCAGCGAGCTGATGATCATGATCGGGATAAAGACCGCAGCAGCCGCTGTCAAAACCGGCTGGATCGAGATCATAAAATAAAGAGACATAAAGACAAGGATAAAGACATGCAAAAGGGATGTGAGCTGCTCGGAGACAAATACCCGGATGGTCTCGACATCCGATGTGCAGCGCTGGATGATATCTCCCGTGCTGTTCTCTCCCAGCCAGGAATAGGGAAGGGAAAGGATCTGCCTGAACAGTTCATTCCTTGTTCTGCGCAGAAAGAGTTCGGACCCTTTCTCGTTGCTCATTTTAAAGGCATAGCGGCAAAGAGCACCCGCAAGAGCGGCTGCAGCGACTGCCGCTGCCGAAAGCCACAGATTCTGCCGCAGAAAGGAAGCGCCTCCCAGCCGCGCGATCATGCCCGCTGCCCACACCGGGATCGATGAAAGGTCGCCGCCGATCACCGCGTCCACGGTATACTGGATCAGACGCGGAATGATCAGGTCAAACAGGGCTACCAGGCAGGCAAAAACCGCTCCCGCAGCAAAATACCGGACACTTCCCTTCAGGAAAAAGAAGATCAGGCTTCTGTTTGACGGAAAACGCTGCGTCTCCGTCCCCATATTCACTTTTTTTTCATTTATCTTCTCTCTCATATCAGGATTCATCGTTTCCGGGCACACCCCGGCTCTGCTTTCCGGAATAACGAAAACATTCCCTCCTGAAATATGGTGTGCTGCCTGGAGCTGCAGATCAATTACCCGGAGGGAATGTTTTTCATGTCAGAGCCATTATGGATTTTTATCAAAAACACTTTCAGCGGGAGGATATCCTCTATCCGGTCCTGCGCTCATTCGGAAAGGAAATCACCCTTTATGGCAAAAGCATGGTTCATTGGTCCGCTGCCCTTGCCAAGATCCAGCATCGCCGCCAGAGCACAGGAGATATAGTTCTTTGCGCTCCTGACTGCTGTAGGAAGGTCATACCCTTTCGCCAGTCCCGAAGCAATGGCGCTGGAGAGGGTACACCCCGTTCCATGGGTATTGGGATTGTTGATCCTCTTTCCCTTGAACCAGATCATCTCTTTTCCGTCATACAGAAGATCGTTGGCATCATTGATGCTGTGGCCGCCCTTGCAGAGAACACCGCATCCATATTTTTCATAGATCTCTTTTGCAGCAGCTTCCATATCCTTCTCGGAGGCTACTGTACGTCCCGACAGGACTTCTGCTTCAGGAATGTTGGGGGTGATCACTTTTGCAAGAGGCAGCAGTTCTTTTTTCAGTGTCCCGATCGCATCCTCACTGATCAGCCTTGCGCCGCTGGTAGCGACCATCACAGGATCGACGACCAGATTCTCCGCTCCGTAAAAACGCAGCCTCTCGGCGATCACTTCGATCAGAGCAGAAGCCGAGACCATTCCCGTCTTCACTGCATCCGGGCGGATATCCGTAAAAATACAGTCCAGCTGCGCCTTCAGAAACTCGGGAGTTACCTCCATAATATCTGTGACGCCGGTTGTATTCTGTGCAGTCAGGGCAGTGATCGCGCTCATGGCATAAACACCGTTCGCTGTCATTGTCTTGATATCTGCCTGGATACCGGCGCCTCCGCTGGAATCACTTCCGGCGATTGTTAATGCAGTCCTCATAATGTGTCTCCTTCCTGTGAGTCCCGGATCTGTACATGCATTAATTTTATATAGCGGCAGACAGTGGTGCCCCCAATCTGCCGCTTTTTCATACCTGTGGCCATGGGCAGGTCCCTGCAAACATGTATGATGAAAACTACGCGCTGCTTCAGGCGAGAAGGTCCTCACCGGGGCCCATCATAGCGATGTCGACAGCGGTCGCATCTTCCAGATGGAAGACTGCCATGTGGTGGCCGGTCTTCTCATTGTAGATATCCTTCAGATTGGGCATAACCTCAAGACCTGCCGCCTCATACTTGGGATCGGTATCAAAAACGGCCTTGCCGGTGTAGCGCATCCAGTGGCCGTCCGGCTTGCAGGCCACGATCTCCACTTTGGGATTTGCAGTAAGCTGCTTGTAAACATCCTTGAAGTCACCTACGCCGAACATCTCTTTTCCTTCCATTTCCATATGGAAGCCAAGAGGACGAAGCCTGGGCTGATCACCGTCTACGGTCGCCAGGAAAAAAACACCTGCTTCATTCAGAAAATCATGTACTTTACTCATTTTTCCTCCTTGTTATAAATAAAAAAACAAAAATATCCCGCCTGAAGTTCCGGACTCATCTTTACATGTCTCTGTCATAGAATAATAAAGAACCTTCTGTCCATACCTGCTTCCGGTAAAATATCGGTTACAGCCGGGATTTTCAAGCAAAGGACGCACGAAAGCCGTCGAGGCCGGTGCAGTTCTGACTTGTAACAGTATAGTCTTTATCGGGATATTTCGCAACCGAAGTGTACACTCTTTCCAACCATGTCGAAGCGCTCCTGCGCATTAAATACATACCGGTCCAGCCTCTCCATTGCCTCCCGGACACGGGTAAGCGGCAGTGCAAGGTTGATGCGCAGATGACACTGCCCGTTGAACATTTTCCCGTCCTGAAGGGCGACGCCCGTCTGCCAGCAGAGATGCTCCAGTTCCTGCAGGGTCTTTTTGTGCGCCCCGCACCAGCCCGTACAGTCGGGGAAGAGCATATAGGTCCCCTCCGGTTCGGCCAGGGTGACACCCTCGAAGCGGCTGCGGATATAATCCACCGCATAGCGGGTATTTCCCGTAAGGACCCGGCGCAGTTCTTCCAGCCATGCCTCCCCCTCCGCGGAATAGGCTCCGATCAGGGCGTACATGGACAGAACATTCATATCATTATAGTGGCTCAGCGAGGCTTCTTTCAAAACTCGCTCGCGCAGGGTTTTATTATAGATAATGTGATAGCTGCCCACAAATCCGGCCAGATTGAAAGTCTTGGAGGGCGCATACAGGGCCACCGTGTTTTCACGTGCATAATCGCTGACGCTCTGGGCCGGAATATGCCTGTGTCCGGACAGGATCAGATCCGACCAGATCTCGTCGCTGACGACTTTGACATCATACTTGGCAAAGATGGCAAATGCCTGCTCCAGCTCTTCTTTTGTCCAGACACGCCCGCAGGGGTTGTGGGGTGAGCAGAAAACAGCGGCATGGATACGGTTATCTCTGATCTTCCGCTCCATATCCTCAAAATCCATATACCAGCTGCCCGCGCCGCCGTCTGTCTCCCTGTAGATCAGGGGACTGTGAACAATGTGGTATCCATTATTGCGCAGCGTATTGGTAAAGCCGATATATGTCGGTGTGTGCACAAGGACATGATCACCGCGGGAACAGAAGACATTCAGGGCGCTGACAAGACCTCCCAGGACTCCGTTTTCGTATCCGATACAATCCGCATCCAGGCCGGGCACTGCCTCCGCACCGTGGCGGGCCCGCTGCCATCGGATGATCGAGTCATAATATTCCTCACGGGGCATAAAATACCCAAAGGCAGGATGCTGCAGTCTCTCCGACACCGCCTGCAGGATAGAGGGAGCCGTGGGGAAATTCATATCCGCCACCCACATGGGGATCACATCAAAGCCTTCAGCCGGAGCCTCGGGCGCAAAGCCGTTCATTTTTCCAACCGCATCCACAGCCAGCGCATCGTGGCCGCGGCGGTCCATAATCGAGGTAAAATCATATTTCATCCTGTTTCTCCTCTATGTGTGATCATACGCACCCTTGCAAGTCCGTACAATAAATTACGTGCTTCTTTGATACAGCTGCATATAGTGCATATAGTGCGGGACTTTTCCTTGCAATCCCCGCATACGCGCACTAAAATATTATCATCAGTCCCCGGTTCCGGGAGGAGGGCGGCGAGGTTGTCTGCATCAGCAGTCTGCCGGACTGTCCGGCCGGTATTCAGAGCAAATAAATGAGAGAATGGTTGATATACGCGGCCGCCGGGGCGTGCCAAAAGGACATCCTGTCTAAAAGCTCTGTAAGCACACAGACGCTTTTTTACACATATTTACGGGCAGCCGCCCATAGCAGCAAATATAAAAGGAGGCCTTTATGATTCTCGCGATTGATACCGGAAACACTCACACTGTGATCGGCTGTATCGATTCGGACGGTGAAATCGTTCAGATTGTCCGGATGGAAACCAATCATCATAAAACAGAGCATGAGTATGCAGCAAGCATGAAGCTCGTCCTGGAGCTGAACGGTGTCAATCTTCACCGAATCGAGGGTGCAGTGATCTCCTCCGTTGTTCCGCCCCTGACAATCATCCTCAAAAAAGCCGTCAAGATCATCACTGGCGTGGATGCCCTTATCGTCGGCGCCGGAATCAAGACCGGTCTTCCGATCATGATCGATGATCCCGGCACGATCGCGGCAGACCTGGTCGCCACCGCAGTCGCCGCCAAGGAATACTATCCTCTGCCCAGCATCATCATTGACATGGGTACCGCGACAACCGTAACCGTTGTGGACCGCAACGGGCGCTACATCGGCGGAGCGATCCTTCCCGGTGTCGGGCTCTCCATGGACGCCCTGACCAGAGGAACTTCCCTTCTTCCCAAGATCGAGATCGTGCCTCCCAACAAGGTCATTGCTACAAATACCGTGGAGTGCATGAAGGCAGGTATCATATTCGGATCCGCCGGAGCAATCGACGGGATCCTGGACCGCTTCACAGATACTCTCGAAGCAACAGGTGATGAGGAGTGGAGTATCGTAGCAACCGGCGGTCTTGCCGGCACCATCTGCCCCTGCTGCAGGCACAATATCATCCTGGATGAAAACCTTCTCCTCAAAGGACTGCATATCATCTGGGAGAAGAACCGCGGAGGCCGCCGGAAGGCAAAATAGGGATTGTCAGATAAAAAGACAGGTTTCCGGACTGTACAGGCTTCACAGTCATGACCGTATGCGGGAAAAAATGAACATACTTTCCCTCCATGACCTCCTGTTTACAAACATGTATGATGAAAACTGCCGTACCGGCTGCCTTTTAAAGCAATGCCGGCACGGCAGTTTTTTTGCCGCTCGTCAGAGCGGTACCCTGAAGCGTTTTCGCGCAGGTGAAAATGTTGAATAATCAGCGAAGCTTCCTGTGCGGACTGCACTTCGGGAGAATGCTCCGGGGTCAGATTTTCGGGAGAACCTCCGCAAGACCGCTCATAAAGTCTCCGGAATAGTACTCGATCTTGCCGGTATCACATGCCGCGGTCATGGCTGCATCGATCGGGATGCGGGCAACTACGGGGATGCCTTCCTTGGCGGCAGTCTCTTCCACATGGCTCTTTCCGAACATGTGGATCTCTTCACCGCAGTGAGGACATTTGATATAGCTCATATTTTCGACGATACCGAGGATCGGAACATCCATCATCTTCGCCATGCCGACCGCCTTATTGACGATCATGCTGACCAGATCCTGAGGGGTTGTAACGATCAGAATGCCGTCCACGGGCAGGGACTGGAAGACTGTCAGCGGAACATCACCGGTTCCCGGAGGCATATCGACAAAGAGATAATCCACATCGCCCCAGGCGACATCCGTCCAGAACTGCTTGAGCGCACCGGTGATCACGGGGCTTCTCCAGATTACGGGCTGCTCTTCGTTTTCCATCAGCAGGTTCATGGACATGACCTTGATACCGGTAACAGATGTTGCGGGGAAGATCGTATTTTCATTGGCGCTCAGATCATAGGGCGTCACGCCGAACATTCTGGGAATGCTGGGACCTGTGATATCCGCATCCAGGATGCCGACGGAATGGCCCTGACGGCTGGTCCAGAGTGCGCTCATGGCTGTGACGGAGGACTTGCCTACACCGCCCTTGCCGCTGACGACTGCGATCATCTTTTTTACATGAGAGCCCGGATTGGGATCAACCTTGAAATTGGGCTGGGGGGGCGCCATTTTACCGGTGTTCGACTTCGGTGTATTGTCGTTGCTCATACTTTTATGCTGCTCCTTTCCATATTGTGAACGTGGGCAGTTCCCACAAACATGTGTGTTCAAGACTCGCTCGCGGGTATTGCGCAATGAAGAATAAAAACCAATGTGCCGCGAACCGGGATTTGCCAGGCGGCAAAAGAAAAACTGCCTGTCTGTCAGCAGTCTTTTAATGATACCTTTTACAGACTGTTTTTTCAACTCCGTCAGACACTGTAATGTGTTCTCCTTTCCGACCAGGCCGCGGAATAAAAGGATTTTTGGGCAGGCTGCAGAAGCCGGAGGAGTTCAGACCTTCCTGATTTTGAGGACGCCTTTTTGTGCATTGCTGTGGAGGTGGGCCTTGAAAAACGTCGGTACTTGCTTTTTGCAAGCTCCGCGCAGCAAAAAGCTTAGTATCCGCTACGTTTTTCACGGAGCGGGAGCGCCCCACCGAAATAGTGATGCACAAAAGGCGCACTGTTTTCAGCAGGCTGTAACGCCGGAGGTTGCAGGCAGACTGCAGTTTCAGCCTGCACCCCCGCAGATTGTCATGTACCCGCAAAAATGATAAGATGATGGCGTATGGCAAATTGTAATGGAAAGGAATCTGTTCAAAGATGGATGATATTAATATCGCTATGCTTATTGACGCCGACAACGTCAGTTCAAAATATATTCCCGGGATCCTGAGCGAACTCTCCAAGTACGGCAAGATCACGGTGCGCCGCATGTACGGGGACTGGTCCCAGGACCGGCTTCATTCATGGCTGAATCGGGCTTCCGGCTATTCGCTGACACCTGTGATGCAGCCCAACAACACCCCCGGCAAAAACGCCTCCGACATCGGCCTGATCATCGATGCTATGGACATCCTGTACACAGGTGATGTACAGGGATTCTGCATCGTGTCGAGCGACGGTGATTTCAACAAGCTTGCCACCCGGCTCCGCGAAGCGGGCAAGGTCGTCATCGGCATGGGTGAAAAAAAGACGCCGGAATCCTTCCGTGTCTCCTGTGAGCGCTTTATTTTCCTGGAAGTCATCAATGAGAGCGACAGCGACAGCGATGATGATGTTGTGACGGTCAGCGGCAAGCGGGCACGCAATTCCCGCAAAAAGTATTCCGGCCCCCAGCTTCCCGTCCCCGCATCCAATTACAACAATACCCTGTACGGCGGAAACAGCACGCAAAGCGGAAAAGGAAATGGCGGCGCTTCCTCAAATGCGGGCGGATCCGATTCCGGCAGCAGACGGCGTAAATCCTCCTCCGCAGCATCTTCTTCTGCGGAACAGGCCGCTTCCTACGGATCTTCCGTCGGCAGCAGTCTGTACGGGTCGGGATCCTACTCGTCCTATTCCGGCACCGGCGATTCCTATATTTATGACGGCTCCTTCAATTATACTGCCGACCAGGACGCAGTCAGTGACGATCAGCTCTTTACGCCTCCGGAAACCATTGAAGCCACCATCGTCAAGATGATCGAAGACAACAATGCGGAAGGAAAGGAGACCGGTCTGGGCGAGATCGGCTCCCGCCTGGTCAAGATCTTTCCGGATTTTGATATCCGCAATTATCACTACAGCAAGCTTTCGGAGTTTCTCAAGGATCTCCCTTCTCTGTCTGTCGAAAACCGGGACAACGCAGTCTGGGTCTCCCTGAGCAGCTCCCCTGACTCTGATATCGAGAGCCAGATCCTGAAGATTTTTGAAAACCATCATACGGACGATATTTACATCACGACCCTGAAAAAAGAACTGGAAGAGGTCAATGACAAGCTGGACGCCACGATCCGCAAAAGCGGCGTGACACGCTTCTCCGTCTACCTCAACCGCATGATTCCCTCTGTCCAGGTCAATGGCCGGCATGTAATGCTGCGCAAAAACTGACCCCGGACTTCTTCGGAAGACATCAAAAGTCCCCTGCCCTTTCCACAAGGCAGGGGACTTGCTTTTTTGTCAAATGCAAGACTCGCTCACGAGTCCTGCGCGATGAAGCGAGTTTCACTTTTTTGCGCGCGTATCCCACGACTGAAGTCACGGGTATTGCGCGATGAAGAATAAACGGATGGGGTTCTCCAATCAGATCACATCCACTTCCCCGGCATGAAGAAAACGTTCAATACGGGCCCAGTAGGTCTCCGGATCGGCATTGACTGCCTGTCCGTGTCCCGCCTCGGGAATCCACTGGAATGCTTTCGGACAGGACGCAGCCTTATAGAGAGCAGGCATCATCCGGGGCGGCACAAAGTCGTCCTCCTGTCCCTGGATGAACAGAGTAGGCGTACTCGAGCAGGCTGCTGCCTGAATCGGAGAAGCCTTGGCAAGGTCATAGCCGGCACGTACCATTACAAGTGCCCGCACGGCTTCCATCATGGCAGATGCCGGAAGCAGTTTCTTGTCCACGCGGCTGTAGACAGACGCATAGAGGTCCATGGCAGATGTATAGGACGAATCCGCCACAGCAGCCACCACCTGTTTCGGCAGGCTGTATCCGGTCGTCATCAGAACTGCAGCCGCACCCAGGGAGACTCCGTGAAGCACGATCTGTGCCGCAGGGTCTTTTTCCAGGATCCAGTCGATCCATCGCAGGATATCACGGCTGTCGTCATAGCCCATGCCGACATAGTCACCGTCGCTTCGTCCGTGACCGCGCAGATCAGGCAGGAGGACATTCATCCCGTAACGGTCATAGTAAACAGCGGCATAGAGGCCCATGCCGTCGGAAGAATCCGCAAAGCCGTGAACGCAGACTGCAAACCGGTGCTCAGGTACAGACTGTGCCGGGGGCTTTCCGTCTTCTGAAGCGCTTTCCGGCCCTGTTGCCGGGTTCTCCTCCAACATCACAGGTTCCGCAGGGATATAGCTGCCGTGCATCTGCAGACCGTCATCAGCGCGAATATATACATCTTCGCGCTGAGGGTGGTTTTTTATCCAGCTGCTGCCTTCGGCAAACTCTTTTTCAAACTTTTTCCCGCCGCGGCGCGGAACAGGTCTCCCGGGGGTCATATACGTATTATAAAAATGTCCCGCCGCGCCTATAACAGCGCCGGTACAGGCACAGGCACCTGTCAGTAAAACCAGACCTGCTGCGTCCCGCAGGCCTTTTCCAGTTTTTTCAGCCATAAATTCTTCCTTCCTGTTGATATCTTTAAAATCGGTCCCGGCTTGTTCTCAGCAACGTTTTCAGGATCCTCACTTAACACGTACAGCGACGGTCAGCGAGAAACGGGTAATGCCTGCACTGCTCCGTGCATCGAGGCTTCCGCCCATGAGAGCGGCAGCTTCCTGTGCCGCATAGAGTGAAGGCAACACCGCCGTGTCGGATTCTGCTCTCTGTCCGGCATCAAAAATTGCCTGCATTCCCCTCTCCGGAATATCAGCACCGTTATCATCAATTGTGAAATACAGATTTACGATCCCGCCGGATGGCCGGTCGGCCCGGCAGTGAATACTGATCGTACCGCCTGTCCGGGCACGGGAGATCGCATTTTCGATGATCTCGTACAGTGCACGGCGGAGCAGAGCCGCAAAACCGATCACATCGGACGGCAGTCTGCTGTCCTCAAAAAGACGAAGGCTGATTCCTTTTTCCGCGCAGACTGTCTCTTCGTACTCCACAAGACTCTTCAGAAATGCTTCTGGTGAAAACTTCTCCGCTTTCAGCACATTCTCCCGGGCGGGCGCTATTTCCGGGAAATCATCCACCGCCGGCTCTATCTCCGGAAAATCGTCCATGGCGGAGAAAACCGTCAATGCTTCCGTCTTCGCCATCCAGTCCCCTTCACGGCTTTCCGCAAAGGCAGGGATGACCGGAGCCGACCCCCGCTCAGATCTGGCAGTCCGGCTGGCCGCCGGGGATCTCACTGCAGTCGAAGACTGTGATGAGGTCACAGACTGCACTCCGGCAGCTGATTGTACTCCAGACACTGACTGTAATCCCGCCGCTGATTGTACTCCGGCAGCTGACTGTACTCCGGCTGCTGACTGTACTCCTGTCGCAGGCTGTATTGGAGCCGGAGAGAGCATTACCGCAGTGGACATCTTGGAAGTGCCCGAAGGCTGCATATCGGCTTTGATGGTCTCCGAGATCAAAACGGGAGCTGTATTTGCGAGCTCTTTTTCTTCCCTGCGCAGCTCATCGTTCTGCTCCTCGAGCAGTTTATATTTTTCTTCCAGGGTCAGAAGGCGTGCCTTCTCTCTGCGAAGCTGCTGCTCAAGAGCCCGGTTCCTGGCCTGTGCTTCCCGAAGCTGTTCCTCGAGAAGTTCACGGGCACCGACTGCGTCTTTCATCTGCTTTTGGGCACGCGCCTCGTAGTTGCGTACCCTGCGGGAGGCATCTTCCTCGATCCGGTCGCGTTCCGCAGTGACCTGTTTCAGCATAGATCTGGCTTCCTCCAGCTGGCGGCCCATCAGGACGCCGCGCTTCTTTTCCTCCGCGAGGCTGTTTTCCACCCGCGTGAGCTCAGAGGTATGTTTCTCCTCCGCCTTTTTCATGGCATCGGTCAGTTCATTCTGCCTGCGCGCTGCGGTTTCATTTGCCTTGCGAAGATCGGCGCGAAGCTGATCCTGGCCGGCACGTCCCATTTTAGAGGCGCGTTCCACCCGTCTTTCCATTTCCTGCTGATCGGATTCACGATTATAGTAAAACAGGTACAGGCGCGTCGTGCCGTCTTTGTCCTTAACACGCCGGATCACAAGCTCTATACGAATTCCTTCTTCGCCGGACTGCTCCGGCTTTCTGAGGCGGAAAATACCGCAGGAAACAGCTTTCCCGGTCGCCGCCTTATCCGGATTCAGGACGTGGGACGACATCAGGCGCTCACGTGTGATACTCGTGATCTCAAGACCGTAAAAAGGGTCCTCCAGGATATTCTTCATATATACACTGTTGGATACCCCGAACATAGACGGCAGATTCCTGCTCGTGTAAAAAACTCTGGGCTCGTTTTTGCCGGTTTTTATGTTGTTTTCTTTTCGGCGGCCCCGGTAGATTTTGACATCCCCGTCGCTCTCATCCGGCAAAAGCTCTGCCTTTTTCTTTTCATCAGCATCCTCTTTTGCGGATTCTTTTTGTGCAGGTACCTGCGGCGGATATTCGATTCCGCACAGTGCCTCCGGAATCTGACGAAGGATCTCTGTAGCGGAATCCAAACGGCTTTGCAGCTTCTCGGTCGTCAGATGAAAGCCGGTGGTCTCCTGAAAGACACAGTAATAGAGCGTACCGCCGTTTGCCTGATAGGCCGGAGCTCCCTTCATGCGGAAATAAAAGCTGTTGCCGTCCCGGCGATAAAAACGCAGATTGGCGGTAATGCCGCCGCCGTTTTTACGTGCCTCGGCAATCTGCTCATGGAGCCGGTCCCTATCCTCCTCTGCAGCCATGAAAAAGGGATTCCGTGCCATGGCGCGCGCAAATTCCTCCTGTCTGTAGCGAAGGCGGTGTGAAAAATAATCATTGTAAAAAATCGCTTCTTCCCTGCGCCCGTCAAGACAGGCGAGGATCATTATCCCGCAGGGAAGATTCTCCAGAAAGGCGCTGAGCTGCTCCGAGCTGTCGCGCTCCGATTTTTTGGAAAAATGCAGGAAAGTGATCTCGAGATTCTTGCCCCGCCGGCAGATCACCATGGAACACCGCAGATAAAGTGGCCTCTCTTCTTCACTCGATACGAGATTGATCTCATACGCCACTGTCATTATATTGTCCGCGCTCGGAGAACTCTTAATGGATATCAAATCCACATACATCGATTCCTTCTGTGCCTTGATCTGCCTGCGCAGATATTTGAGGACAGCTCCTTCCGACAGAAAGTGATGCATATTCTCCGGAGTAATCCATACCAGATCCCCTGCCAGCATCTTCTGACAGGCATCCGCGTCTCTTTGATCAAAAAATGTATTTAAAAAATCTTTTCCGAAATCAATAGGTGTTTTCATGTGTCCATTATAACAGAGCACGGGAAATAATGCGCTCTATTTTCACCTCGATTCACATACATGATGCAAGGATCAATCGTTGGTAAGAGGAACTCAGAGCCATCGCATTCCTCAACATCTTATATATAGAATCATCTATATTTTTAAACAGAAAATCGTATTCGCACCTGCCATTGAATTATCAGGCGAAAATTTTAGTGTTTATTGCGCTAAAACGTAATCCTTTGACCGCTTTTTGCTTATACTTTTTAAGAAATACAGAAACCGACGTTATTTGTATGTATAGGGAGAACCGTATGCGTTACAGAGAAAGACTCCGTTCTTTACGGGAAGAACGGGATCTTACCCAGGATCGTGTTGCGGAAATTCTTGGCATATCGCAGCGCACTTATAGTGATTATGAATCCGGAAGACTGCGCATTCCGGTAGACCGCCTGATGGCTCTGGCAAAATTCTACGATTGCAGCATCGACTATATATCCGGGGCAAGTGATATTCACAGGCCCTATCCCGGAAGGTAACAGAAAAGGATTTCAAAAAAATAAGATTCCGCAGCAGAAAGGACCGGCTCGACTGCCGGTCTTTTTTAGTTTATTTTGGTGCAGGTTTGGCCCGGTAACCTTGCATTCTAATTCCCGCCTTGCTAAGATAATCAGAACATCACTTACTAAGAGACAGACATGTTGCGAAAGGAATCAGATGATCAGGCTTTTGTGTGTCGGTAAAATGAAGGACAAGGCACTGCAGTCGCTTGCCTCGGAATATGTGCGGCGGATCTCGGCTTTTTCCAGGGTGGAAGTGTTCGAGGTAAAGGACGAGCCCAACACGCATACAGAGCGGGAGGCGGAAATGGTCCGCATCAAGGACAGCGAAGCGGAACGCGTACTCGCAAAACTGCGGGATCAGGATCTGGTCATCCTTCTGGATCTGGGCGGTAAAATGTGGGACAGCGAACAGTTCTCCCAAAAGCTCGACAGCTGGCAGCAGAAAGCCGGCCGGAAGGGCGGGGATCTTGTATTTGTCATAGCCGGTTCTCTCGGTCCGGGGACATCGCTTCTCAGGCGTGCGGATGAACGCTGGAAGCTGTCGGATCTCACCTTTACGCATCTTCTGACAAGAGTGCTGATCCTGGAACAGATTTATCGTGGATTCATGATCCTGCACGGCAGGACGTATCACAAATAAAAACAATGAAAAAGGGAGGTTCCTGAATGAATATCCGTGAAGAAGCAAGGAAAATGAAGCTTGTCGCTCCTGTGCTGGCTGCGTCCTCCAATGAAACGCGAAATCAGGCGCTGCGCGCGATCGCAGATGCGCTGTCTGCAAAAAAAGACGAGATCTTTGCCGCAAACGCGGAGGACTGCCGGGCGGCCGAAGAGAACGGGATTGCACCTGCGGTTATGAAGCGTCTCGTCTTTAATGAGGCAAAACTGACCGACGTCTGCAGGGGAATCGACCAGCTGATCTCTCTTCCGGATCCGATCGGCAGGTCACTTCTCAAAAGAGAACTGGATGCCGGTCTTGTTCTGGAGCGCGTGAGTGTACCGATCGGTGTCATCGGTGTGATCTTTGAGGCAAGACCGGACGCACTGGTGCAGATTTCCACCCTCTGCCTCAAGAGCGGCAACTGCGCGATCCTTAAGGGCGGCAAAGAAACCGCGCGGACCAATCGTGTCCTTTTCACCATCATCCACGAAGCCGCGGTCTCTGCCGGCCTTCCTCAGGAATGCCTGCTGCAGGCGGAGCTTCACAATGAAATCGACGAACTCCTGCAGTGCGAAAAAGATGTGGACCTGCTCATTCCCAGAGGCTCCAATCAGTTTGTGCAGTATATCATGAACAACACAAAGATCCCGGTCATGGGCCACGCGGACGGCATCTGCCACATCTACGTGGACCGCGATGTGGATATGGATATGGCAACAGATGTCATCATCGATGCCAAGACCCAGTACACCGCAGCCTGCAATGCAGTGGAGACCATCCTGATCCACCGCGATATTGCCCCCGTCTTTCTTCCCCGCCTTGCCGGAGATCTCAGGGCGGCCGGTGTTAAGCTCCGGGGTACACAGGAAGCAGAGGATATCATCGTCGGGTCATCGGAAGCTGCCGCCCATATCGAAGCTGTCGATATTATGACAGAAGACGATTTCCGCACGGAATATCTGGATCTGATCGTATCCATCCGGATCGTCGCAGACGTCGAGGAAGCTATTGATCACATCAACCGCTACGGTTCCCACCACACGGATTCGATCCTGACCCGTGATGACGCTGCTGCGGCACGCTTTATGCAGATGGTCGACTCTGCAGGTGTCTACCGCAACTGCTCCACCCGTTTCGCGGACGGCTTCCGCTACGGCTTTGGTGCCGAAGTCGGCATCAGCACCAGCAAGCTCCACGCGCGCGGCCCCGTCGGCCTCGACGGCCTGGTCACTTATAAATACCTGCTCAACGGCAGCGGCCAGACTGTGGGCGACTACGCCAGCGGCAGAAGCAGTTTTCACTTTAAAGACTTATAACAGGATTTCAGAGTCAACAGTCGGTTTCATCAGCTCGTCATGTCAAAAAGCGAATAAAGATCGTTTGACGCTTACAGCTCAGCTGCGCCCCGGTCCGATCTTTCGGTTTCGTATGATATCAAAGAGCCTCCACAGCATATATTCGCGAGTATATGCTGTGGAGGCTCTTTTTATCAATATACCGGCATTCGGGATTTATTGGAGTATCATGCGTATTGAACTTACCGGTTTTATGGTGTTTTCTGTTTGGATTCCGCCGCCGCCCGCACAGTGATATGGACCGGTGCGGAAGGGTCCGTTTCTTCGAAAGCAAAGGCATCGCTGATTTCCAGCGTGGAACTGCCGTTCGCATCGACCCTTTTCCCATTGATCTCCCATCCGGCAAAGCTGCAGCCTTCAGCAGGATGTGCGGTGACGGTAAAGGCTGTGCCGCGATAGTATTCATTGGACCAGGTCTCCCCGGGAGACAGGGTCATATTGTTCCAGGTGAGGGAGACACCTTCGCCCGCCTCGATCGTAACCTCATAGCGCTCTTCAAGGCCCATGTATTTGGCAACATCTGCACGGTACAGGGCTTCTTTTTCCACGACATTGTTTTTGGTCGCAGAAATGGTGTCTTCCATCTCTTCCCAGAATGCAGGGCCGTAATCCATGATGTACTCCCGCTTCATGTCGGCGTAGACGGCATCGAGAATTTTGCAGGCGTACTCCGGTTCAAAGCTTGTCCGGAGCAGGTCGTCTACGAAGGTCAGGAAGGTATCCCTGTATTTTTTGCATTGCATGACATGATGGAAGGTGTTGTCTTCATCCTTCATAAGGTAGTCGACTACTTCCGTAGACCAGTGTTCAGGCTTGCTGTGCAGACCGTTGGTGAGGATCTGGTCCATATCGTCCAGAAGGAAGCGGTATCGTCCGTCCGTATAAGGATTTTCCGGATCCGTCTCCCCCAGGTAGCGCCACATGGTCACATTGTTGAAGGGCCAGTCGGAATTGTTGAAGAGCGTCTCAAGCGCAAAATAGAACAGGTAATTGTCCATATCCACGGCTTGTTCCAGAGCTTTCTGGTTTTGCGTCATCGTCAGATCGGCCTCAAAAAGCGGAAGGATCTTTGCCGTCTTATAGGCTTCGTAATCGCTGGCGTCGTATCTTTCAATGGCATCCGGTGTTTTCAGCCCGAACAGACTGCACATATACTCCTTTGTAACACTCGGTGTGATATCACAGGCTGTATAGAACTCCCCGTTGAGGTAAGTGACCCCCAGCCGGGCTTCCGGAAGCCCGGGAAAACCGCAGCCATCCGAAAGTATCTTCGCATACTCGCCGCGGGCGCTGCGGATCCTGTAGTAAGGTACGCCGTGGGTACGGAAACGAAGCTTTCGGAAAGTATCAGGCTCTCGTTCAGAAGAGGCATCCGTCAGTTTCTCAACATTGCCGGCCCGGCTGTAGGCGCTGCCCTTAAACATATCCAGTTGAAAGCTGTCGCCAGAACTTCCTCTCCATGTTGAAGCTTCCGCACAGAGACTTCTGGTCGGAAGGATCCTTGAACTGAAGCCTCCCACCGAGATCCCCGCATCTTCTTCGAGAAGGACTTCTCCTTCAGGGGAAAACAGGGTCACATGTCCGTCCTTGACCCAGTCCTCTCCTTCGTGATAGAAGTTGCCGGAGCGGTCCACGCGCTTTCCTTCATCAATATCTTTCTGGTAATTGCTTCCTTTGACCATAATACCGTGGTCATAATCAAAGAGATTTGCGGAATCTGTGCTGATACAGACAACGTATGCGTCATAACGGTCGGACACACCCGGTCCGATCACATAGGTACGGGTCACAACTGCCCCCATATCTTCTCCCTGCACCAGGCGGGCACGGACAGGCACAACGCGGATCCCGTCATCGGCAGCTTCCACAAGAGTGCCCTCTCCCGAGGCAAGAGCATCTTTTTCCTGTTTCCACTGCCGGTACTGCCCTTCCAAAGTCTTGTCTTCTTCCGCATCCGCAGCCTGTGGGGCTTTTGCCTCATCACTTTTTTCCGCCTCAATCGTGCGGATGGCCTTTTCCAGGTCAATGCCTTCGCCCGGATCATACAGTGCACTGTCCGCTGTCGGCTCGTCCCCGTTGATCGTATAGCGAATCTCGATGCTGTCCTCCCGGGGGATCGCGTCATCCGTTTTCAGCTGCAGTACAAAGGGATCTTCATAGAATCCGCTGTCGGCACTAAAATAAAGAGGATCCCCTTCCGTCCTTTCCAGAGCGGTACGAAGCGTCCTCGTCTTTTCGTATTGAAAATAATAAAAAAACAGCAGGGCCGCCAGGAACAGTGTCATGCCCACTGCATATTTGATTCCTGTGTTCCGCCCTGCTTTCATCATTTTTCACTCTTTCCGATCATGCCGCTCGTAAGAGCGGCAGCGCGAGGAGAAAGCCCGGAACGGGTTTCTCCGATGCAATTATATCTTTCCGGGACCTTTTCCTCCTCCCGGCGGCTGTGCGTTCTGGATCTTGACTCTGGATTCAGTCGTACGTATATACCGGTCATCCCGCGCGCGAAGATGCATTCCTCCGTCTGCGACATAGGCAGAGGCCTGGCTCAACTGCGCCACCGGCTTCATCTGGCTGCAGAGCACTGCATTCACGATAAAAGCGGGCACAAAGGAGAAAAGGGCCGCAAGGATATAGGATGTCGTCGTGACATCTTCTCCGGTCAGAAGAAAAGATCCGAACACGATCAGAGAAACCGCAAAGACGGCAATAAACCAGAGTAACTGCTTGAGTTTGGAAAACGGAAGATTGCCGGTCATCTTTCCGGTCTGACCGTTCATGGCGAAGAGGAAGGTCTGGTCCTCCCACTTTGTACTCAGGAGCCAGACAGGAAAAACCGCGTATTCGGTCTTCTCGTTGTAAACCTTTTCATGATGGGTTCGTGTGGATACACTTGTGTAACCTGTGACCGTAGCACGAAGAGCATTCCTCGCGCTTTTTACAGAGCGCTCCTCCGCGCGTTTTTCACACTCCTGTTTGCTTACATCATATTTATTTGCCAGATATCCGGGCATATAGGCCAGCGAGAATTCCGTTATGGCGCGATAATCAAAAGGCTCGATACTGTCCATCAGATCATCGGGCATTTTCGATGATGCGTCGACAGGAACCCGGCTGAAGCTGATCGTACCTTCACGCATGACCTCATAATGTCTGGACCTGGTGACTTCATACTCGCCCTGGCGATGGACCTCGTCCTGTCTGGCTTCGTATAGTCCGCTTGCATCTACATGACCGCTGTAGAGCCAGAAAGGAACATAGACACCCTTGATCTCTTCCAGATGATTTGAATTGTTGAAAGATCCGGGCAAGAGCATTTTCCCCTTATAGTAGTTCTTAAGGGCGTTGACCGCATCCTTCTTCTCATGCTTGAAAGGAATGACATAGTCGGGTTTGAGCGTCCCCGCAAACTGTCCGGGTATGATGGTATTATTGCCGCAGTAAGGGCACCGGGTCGCAGCGGTAGTCTCATCACAGATGAGCTCTGCCCCGCAGGAGGAGCAGTTGTAGGCCCGCATCTTTGCGGCATCGCTTCCCCAGCCTGTACTCCCGGTCCCGGCCGCTTCTTCTTTCACCTGTGCGGATCCGCCTGTCTTCGGAGCGGCGGCCGCCTGCGCAGCTTCTTTTGCCTGCGCAGCCTCTTTTTCCGCTTTCTGTTCTGCGGCTTTCGCAGCTTCTACAGCAGACGCGTTCTTGGCCGCATACAGCTTTTCAACTTCCTCGACAGTGTACGTGCTTCCGCAGTAATCGCACTTCAGTTTTCCTGTTTTCCCGTCAAAATGAAGGGGACCGGTACACGCCGGACACTGATAATTGGTGACCTGATCTGCCATCTGTTTCTCCCACTGAGATAAATCGTGTCAGGGGAGATCGATCACTCCCCTGACACGAAAATGCATTCGTACTTGTCCTCGCTGATGACCGGGCAGCCCCGGCATCCGTTCAGTCTTTCCGGACTATACTCATTTATGGACTATGCTCATTTATGGACTATGCTCATTCATGCCCTGGGCTTGCCGCAGCCGGAGCAGAATTTGCCGGTATTATCCGCCTGTCCGCAGGAAGGGCAGGTCCAGGGACCTGCATCTGCCACAGGCTTGGCAGTGCCGCAGGCGGGGCAGAACTTGCCTTTGTTGCCGGTCTGTCCGCAGGAAGGGCAGGTCCATCCTTCGTCTTCCACGGGCTTCGCTGTACCGCAGTTGCTGCAGAAATTGCCTGTATTGCCTTCCTGTCCGCAGGAAGCGCACTTCCAGCCTGCTGCAGAAGGTGCCTGCATCTGGGGAGCTGCCTGCTGCTGGGCTGCCGCCTGCTGCATGAGCTGTCCGACATTGACGCCGCCTGCCTGCTGCGCCATTCCCATGCCTGCGAAGCCCATCATGGCGCCGTTGGAATTCTTGGCCGCATCCTTCATCGCCTGTGCATTTGCCTGCACGGAAATGCCGGCTGCGATTGCTGCATTGCCGCCAGCCGCAAGACCCAGCTGGAGGTTCTTGATGGCCTGTTCATCCTCTTCGGAAGCCTTGACGCTGCTCACACCGCATGTAACGATCTCAATACCGTAAACCTGTCCCCATGTCGAGGAAAGTTCATTATCAAGTGCCTCGGAAAGCTCTTTGGTATGTCCGGGCAGCGAGCTGTAGCGGATGCCCTGGTCGGAAATCCTGGCAAAGGCAGGCTGCAGAGCTGTCAGCAGCTCAGAGCGGAGCTGATCGTCAATCTTGTCACGTGTATAATCTCTGTCGACATTGCCGCAGATATTCTTGTAGAACAGGATCGGATCGGTCATCTTATAGGTATACTCACCGAAGCAGCGGATGGAGATATCCAGATCGAGACCGATGTTCTTGTCTACTACGCGGAAAGGAACAGGGCTCGCGGTCCCGTATTTATTCCCGATGATGTTCTTTGTATTGAAATAGTAAATACGCTGGTCTTTGGCAGTAACACCGCCGTAAGTGACGCGGGCCGCAAATTTCTTGAAGCTCTCTTTGATTCCCTCACCGAGGCTGCCGGAGAAGACACTGGGCTCCGAAGAAGTATCATAAGTGTAGGCACCGGGCTCAGCACAGATATCCACAATAGCTCCCTGGTCGACGATGATCATGCACTGGCCTTCATTGACAACGATCGTGGAACCATTGGTGATCACATTCTCACTGCCGCCCCTGTTGAGGATACCCGACTTGCCTGTGTGATGCTCGCCTTTGCGGACAAGCACATCCGTCGGCATTTCAGAGCAGTAAAAATATTCTTTCCACTGATCTCCGAGAACAGAACTAAGTGAAGCGCCTGCTGCTAAAATAAGTCCCATTGTACAACCTCCCTCTGAAAAGAAATAACATTTTTCTTCCGTGTTTCAATCACATCTGATGTCTTACTATGGTATATTCATCTCCACCCTGATAATAGGGACAGGAGGAGTGACTGTCCGTAATAAATCTCACATAATCGTCTTCGTCCATATCTGCCTCGCAGATATAGTCGCCGTAATCGTCATCATATGCGTACAGCGCACATGTGTCACATTCATTTTGCATAATCTCTTCCCGATCATGCCGCTCGCCGGAGCGGCATCCGCGAGGAGAAAGCCCGGAACGGGTTTCTCCGATGCGATCAGCGGAGGTTTGAGCCGCCCCGCGGCACAAACCTCTGAGAGAGAAAAAACGCTATCGAGCGGTTTTTCTCTCTTATTTGCTCATAAGAATCTCTTTTGCCTTTTCAAGCTGGTTATCTGTCTTGTCCTTCTCATAAAGATCCTTGTCGAATTCAAGAACCTGATCGGGCTCGATTCCCACCTTATGGATGTTTCGTCCGTTGCGTGTGTAATAATCCGCAATCGTGATCTTTATGGCGGAGCCGTCGCCCAGCGGATAGAGATTCTGGACAATACCTTTTCCGTAGGTCTGGGTACCGACAAGTGTTCCGATGCCCGCATCCTGGATCGCGCCGGCGAGAATCTCGGAAGCACTGGCTGAGTAACCGTTCACGAGAACGACCATGGGAATATTGAAGTCCGCACCCGGGCAGGTATATTCCTCGCGTTCTCCGTTCTTGTCCTCCATGTAGAAGATCAGACCTTCTGGCAGCATTTCGGAAGCGATCTGCGTAACTGCCGTGACCGTGCCGCCGGGGTTGTCGCGGAGATCAAGGATCATGGATTTCATTCCCGCAGCCTTAAGTTTGGAATACTCCTCGTCGAACTGACCGGGGGTCACATCATCGAACTGGCTGATCTTGAGATAGCCGATCTGATTATCCAGCATCTCGGAAGTTACGGTCGGTACATTGATCGTCTCACGGGTAGCTGTCACAGTGACATATTCACCGTCCCTGCTCACCTTGATGGTAACCGTCGTTCCCTCTTCGCCCTTGACGAGGTTGGCGACTTCGGAAGTGTCCATGGACAGGGTGTCGGTGCCGTCAACTTCACAGATGATATCACCGACCATAAGGCCCGCCTTTTCAGCAGGCGTTCCGGGCATGATTCCTGTAAAAACAGGAGCGCCGGTCTTGGTGTCAAGACCGATATAGGCGCCGATCCCCTTGTAGACACCGCTGGTCTCTTCCGTCATCGAATTATATTCCTCAGGTGTATAGTAGACCGTATAGGGATCTCCCAGGGAATCCATCAGGCCCTTGTACATGCCGTTTTCCAGAGTCTCTACGGTAGCCGTTTCCGGCTCATAATAATACTCCCGGATGCAGTCTTCGAGAAGCTTCAGCTTCTCGATGGACTCCTGATTCAGCGCTGAATCCGTGGCAGACATGGGATCACTGTCCACTCCGATCGTCTGCTCTGCGATGGTTCTGACAGGGAAAAAGTGCGCGGCAACTGCCAGAAAGGCGATTCCCACAGCAACGCCCAGGGCAAAAATCCCGATCTTTCCGGCTCCGCTTCTTCTGTGCCTGCGGGGCTTTACATATGAATTGTCCTGGACAGTGTTCGCATACTGTGCGGCGTCCTGCTGTGTATCCGGCCCGTTTTGGCCTGCCGGCATATTTCCGCTTGTCTGATATTCTTTTTCGTTCATTTCGCTGTATTCTTCCTTATGTATTCTGTGTATTTGCGTCTGTGTGCCGTCTCAATCTTCCGGTCCTGAGCCTGAGACAGTTCATTCGTGATTATTTTAAAGAATGCAGGCCCTTTTGTCACTCTTTTCGAAGGAAGATTCATGACAAATACACCTTTCGTTCACATTCCTGCTGTGATGCGAATGATTTGCCGGAAATACACGGGATAAAAACCATCAGAAGTCGTACTGCTCCATATATTTCATATATTTCACAACCATAAGGGCAATTTTGAAGGTTATAGCATCCTCAAAGACACGAAGATCCAGTCCGGTGCTCTTCTGAAGCTTGTCAAGGCGGTACACAAGGGTGTTCCTGTGGATAAAGAGCTGTCTGGATGTCTCGGAGACATTCAGACTGTTCTCAAAGAATTTGTTGATCGTGGCAAGTGTCTCCTGGTCGAAATCATCGGGGTTTTTGCCCTTGAAGATCTCCCGGATGAACATCTTGCAGAGAGGGATCGGCAGCTGATAGATCAGACGGCCGATTCCAAGCTCGTTATAGGCGATCACAGTGCGGTCCTCAAAGAAGATCTTGCTGACATCCAGCGCCATTTTAGCTTCCTTGAACGAGCGGCTGACTTCCTTGATCTCCTCGACAACAGTACCATAGGAGACCCGGATATCCATGATGCCAAGCCGGTGGAGCTGCTGCTCAATATTGAGTGCCGCCTTCTCAATGTCTTTTTCCTTACTTGTGTCGGACAGTTCCTTGACAATAACGACATTTGTCTCGTCAACAGCCGTGACAAAATCCGCGCTGGAAACGCCGATATATTCCTGCAGCAGTTCCAGAACATTGCGGTCCTTGTCGGATTCATTTTCGACGATCATGACGACCCGCTTCACATCCGGAACGATGCGGAGCTTCTTGGCACGACTGTAAATATCCACAAGAAGCAGGTTGTCCAGGAGCAGATTCTTCATGAAACTGTCTTTGTCATAGCGCTCCTTGAAAGCCGCCATCAGACCGTGAAGCTGAAAAGCCGCCATCCTGCCGACCAGCAGTGTATTGTCCGTATCGCCATAGACGACGAGGACATAACCCAGCTGCTGATCTTCCATGACCTTGAAAAACTGGAAAGGACCTGCCGACTGCGAATCCGCAGGCGATCCGGCGAAATCGGGGATCGCGCGTGATGCATCCTCAAAGACCGGTGCCGTGGACACCACTTCTCTTCCGTCAGCGTCCATGATACATATTTCCAGCCTTGTGATCTCCTTAATACCATCAATCGTATTCTGTAAAACCTGATTAGAAACCATCTTCCCCACTCTTTCCTGCAGAATCATTCCGCATGAAAACCGTCTTACATATGCCCTTCCTATTATTCTAAAGTAAAATACAATAATTTTCCACAAAAAAAGCAAGAAATTTTGTATGAAATAAACAAATACAAAACATTTCTTTGCGAAATAACGGTATTTATGCACAATTAAAAAAACACAGCTCCCGCTGTGTTTTTTTCAGGTTCTACAGTAGTACAATCCGATCGTCTTCAATAGATATTTTGTTTTCCTTGAGGAGATGGCCGACCGCACGCTTGAACTCATTTTTGCTCATATGTGTCTTTTCACGGATCAGCTCCGGCGCCGCCTTGTCGGTAAAAGGAATCATCCCCCCGCCTTCATTGAGCATGTTGAGGATTGCTTCCACATCCGCGTCGATCTGCAGGTAGCCTTTTTCGCGGATACTCAGATCGATCTTTCCGTCCGGCTTGATGCCGGTCACACGTGCCTGTACAACTTCACCGGCTTTGAGTTCACGAACAAGTTCGCGACGGGGAATCAGCGCAGAGTAAATGCTGTCTACAGCGACGAAAGCGCCGAAGTTGCGGCTTGTCTCGTAGACAACACCCGAGACCTGATCACCGGCCTTGTAGGGGCTGTCGGTACGGAGCCAGGGGTATACATTCATGGTCGCACAGAGCCGCTCGCTCTTATCCAGATAAACAGCGACGAGGACAGTCTGTCCTTCCTTCACTCGTTCACGCGGCTGTTCATGATAAGGGAGCAGCAAGTCCTTATCAAGTCCCCAGTCCAGAAAAGCGCCTATGCGGCTGACCTGGATGACAGTGAGATAACCGACCTGATGCAATGTCAGCTTCGGCTCTTTGCGGGTAGCGATCAGCCTGTCTTCTGAATCCTTGTAGAGGAAAACCTCCAGTTCATCTCCAATGGAGGCACCCTCAGGCACCTGAGAGCGGGGGAGCAGGACCCTTTCATTGGGAACATCCCCTGTAAGATAAACTCCAAAAGGTACCTGCCTGTCAATTCGCAGTATTTGTTTTTCTCCAATTTTCAGCATGTTGTCCCTTTCCGATCTATACATTTGCGGCATTCCGGAAAGATTTTTTCATAAAAGCTCCTTTGCAGCTGCAATCGGGATCACTCCTGTCAAAATGTGCAACCCCTGCACATCTGCAACGGTATATTCGAATTTGTATCCAAGTAATCGATTAATATAATCAGCAGCTCTGTGAAAAATGCATTTCCATGATCGCGTAGGGTTTTCCGTCCTCTGCGTTAAGTGAGACATAGGCTTCGGAAGAATTGTCCTCGTACAGAACAGGAATGATCCGGTCTCCCAGAACAGCCTGTTTTCTGTATTCAATCCGAAGTACATCTGGCATCTTTTCCGCAGGGAGAAGGCCTGCCGCGATCCGGACATATTGTCCGTTATTCATATGCCGGTTTGTATCGAGATGATATTCCTGTACTGTCAGAGGCTCCAATGACTTTCCGGGGAGATCCGGGATCCGGATCTTACGGGAATCATATTCCATATCAAGCCTTTGTCCGACAGGATATTTTTCAATAATATCCTCAGGAATACGGACCGGGTGCATCGCCCTTGTGTCTACCAGCGTCCACACCGAGTTCGCGGCAGCGAGCCGCTCTCCGTCTTTCGTTTCCATCAGGAAATTGCGAAGGCCGACTCCTCCTTTCAACTTGTATGGAATTGTACCAATCCTGACTTCTTCACCAAGAGAAGGCATTCTGGAAATCTCTACACGCCAATAAACAATGATCCAGGCCAACCCGCGGGAATACAGATGTCTGACGCCGATTTCATAATCTTCAGACTGAAAAGTTGAGCAGTCCTGAAAATAATCGATCAGTTTTTCCGGCGTCAATCTTCCGAAAGCATCCGTTTCGCTAAAGCGGATCCTGCTGGTAAAAACGTACATCCAATCCTCCGTTATCATTATTTTTCGGTATTCCGTACTGTTTTTCCGTTCAGGGGTTTCCGTCCAGGGAATGACCAGCGGAATAGCGCCTTACAAACCGTTCACCTTTTGCTGTATCATCCGTGTTTTCCTTTTTTCAGGACTCCCTTCGAATCAAAGTAGCATTTCCTGCCATTGATGGTCTTCCAGCCGCTGGCCCTGACCAGCGTCTTCTTGTCAAAGTAATACCATTTTCCGCTGATCTTTTTCCATCCCTTGACAAATTTACCGGTCTTTTTGTCCGCGTAATACCATTTTGACCCGATTTTGATGAAGCCGTGCTGAACCTGCCCTTTGCTGTTGAAGTAATAATACGAATGCCCGATCTTGTGCTTGCCGGGGGTCATCCTGGAATAATCCTTGACAGAGAAATAGTAGGTCTTGCCGCCAATCCACTGCCACTTCTGCAGGAGCTTTCCGGTCTTTACAGAAGCATAGTACCACTTCGATCCAACCTTGAAAAATCCGGTGACTCTTGCACCGCTGGAGTTGAAATAATATCTTCCTCCGTTGATGGTGAGGAATTTGTTCTTTACATACTTTCCGTCAGGGCCGATGTAATACACCTTGCCCGACACAGTACGCCATACATTTCTGGGCTTGGCAGCACTCTGTGCAGAAGCATTGGAACTGCCGCCCCCAGCCGACTTCCTCAGGACAATAGTCCCCCGCTTCCCGCGGCTTCCCATGCTCCACGGAACATGGTACACATTGCTGGTATGTCCGTCCACAACAGGCATTCCGGAAGAATTCTTTCCAACGCAGAGAGCCGTATGGTCGTAAGTGCCGTTGCCGTTCCAGTCATAGTAAACCGGATTTCCTACAGACACATTCGCGTTCGAGGCAGTCAGGAATGTACCGTATTCCTTGAAATGCCGGATGTGTCCCATGACATTGATCCAGTTCACAGACTGCGGGAACCAGTCAGAGGTTTTGGGCATTCCGCCGGCATACAGACACTGGGAAACAAAATTGGCACAGTCCACGCCGCGGTATTCTTTATAGTCGCGGTTGTATTTTTTCCAGTACTTATCGGCGTAGGCTACGGCCTTTGAGGGATGATAGGTATACCCCGATGCAGACGCCTCATACACTTCATTTTCTTCTGCATCCATTGCCTGCTGCAGAGCTGCGGAAGGAACTGCTGCGCTCTCATCGATTTCGAAGGAAAGAGCCGTGTCTTCGTCCTGCTTTATCGCTCCTTCTTTCTCTGTTCCTGTATCGCTGATCTGCGCATAAGCGACCGGGGCGGACTCCATGTCCGACTTCACCTCGTACAGAGAAACGGGAGATTCCTGCGATTCTGTCACATAATCTTCGCCTTCGCCAAGCCAGAGGAAATTGACGTCTGTCCCGTTGATCTCTGCAGGCGTCCAGGTCCCGTCGCCGCTGCCCTTCAGCGTAAGCGTAAAACTGTAGCTGTAGGCGGAAGCGTTCACCGACTCAGACTCCACAGAACTGCTGTATCCCTGTGTCATCCATTCATCCACGTCCAGCTTGATAGTATCATCCTTCTTTGTGCATGATACGACCTGATAACGCGGAATCATTTCACGGATCACTGCACCTTCGGTGATCATCATCTGTGCGTACTCACCCTGCCGGTCCCACTCCCGGCAGACCGCATCCCGGTTCGATACGGCAGGTGCAGCGGCAGCATCTGCGGTATCCACTTTATTGATCACGGAGGTCAGATACGATGCCTTCGCCTCCTCTAAACCGAATAATGCTTTGGCTGCGCTTTCGCGCTCATCCGCCTTCAATTCAGATTCCATCGCATCTGTATCAGAAACAATGTCCCGCGCGGACGCGAGAATCTGTTCGTCGGTAATGCTGCCCGAATTCTGATAAAAAGCCTCGACTGCCTCTTCAAAAGAAGAGTTCTCTTTCCCGTCTTCTGTCTTAGCAGCTGCCCATGTTCCCTGTGGCGCAGATCCATATATCTGTGCAGGAACGGCAAGCATCATCGAGATCACTGCTGCCCCTGCAATAACCTGCATGGATCTCTTTAAAATCTGCGTAACTGTACCCAACCCCTGCAAAACCTCTCTCTAAATACTCCCTGTCTTCAAGCTGCTGTTTTATCCGTCCAGAACCTTAATCTGTAACTATTCAGCACCCCCGGAAAATGTCTCAAGATCTGAACGGGGAACTTGCTCACCGGGCAGATTTCGAGCATTTTTCGGATGGCGGACAAGGTGCGGAGCGCCTCTGAACGTCCCACAGTTCAGAACGCGGAGCGTTCTGAACATGGGGCGCTGAATTGTTGCCGTAATTTTAAAAATGCTATACCGGATTTTTATCTTTTGACGCACCGAAACCAAAGCATAGCATTTTCGAGTTCAAAATAACATTCTCATTTCTCCGAGAGAACCAGCCACAAAAATGCTATGCACAAATCGATATAAAAAAACGAAAAATCAGGCGTTAATATATTATATACTTGCATAAACAACATGTCTACCGGTATCGGTGTAAAAATCCCCGCAAGACAGAAAATAGTTTCTGTGCGCATCCTCCCGGAGGTTTTTTATCGGCTCAATCACAAAACTTGTGGGATTTAGGGTTCCGGACATAGTCCCGTCGGCTCATGTCAAATAGCTTCAGGAAGAAGTATTCGTCATCCGGATAGCCATAGCCCTGTCTGCGAAGAGTCTTG
>Ga0256407_10000780_pt1 | contig 71986 bp, 56 predicted proteins | sample RumenRJG_04DNA_FD_193489 | JGI IMG/M metagenome (GOLD analysis project Ga0256407, IMG submission 193489) | Bovine rumen microbial communities from Lethbridge, Alberta, Canada - RJG_04 | ecosystem: Host-associated > Mammals > Digestive system > Stomach > Rumen | place: Canada: Alberta... | reverse complement strand
GGAGCGGCCGCCGGCCTTACGCGCGCATTTTTTATAAGGTTTTTACCGTTTTTTGGGTGGTTATACTCCGAAAAAATCACTGGATTTTAGGCCGTGAGACTGGGTGGTGATGCTCCGAATTTTGTAGATAATGCAAAGCAATATGAATGTGACTCTCTTTTTTATCATACCATAAAAGGGGAATCTTATGACACGTTTATTGATAAAGGACCTCTTTCTCTTGGAGAAGACAATGATTCAACTTACTTGTATCGGATCATGATACCTCCTAATTGGAGAAAGATCGACTATTCAAGCTACTATCAGTCTGTAACAATTATTTATCCAGGAAGACAGTACATCCAAATATCCTATTCCGATCTTATAAAAACGAATTCTTTCAGGGGCATCAATTTCTCCAGAGTATCAAAAGAAGAAGGACGGAGTATCAGTCCATCAATCAAAAAGCATCCTCGCAAGAATGATGTGGCTGCTTATGTTGAAGGTTCCCTTGGAAATGGGAGAATTTATATCACGGTTCTTGCAAAGAAACGGGATATTGACGGAATACTGCAAACAATAACAGGAGACTGGATGAAACGCTAACCCCGTTCTCCGAAAATCGCCGAACCGATCCTGACGATCGTGGCGCCATATCGGACGGCAAGCCGCCAGTCGTGGGACATTCCGATAGAAAGCTCCTTGAAATCAGGTAGTTCCGGGAACATTTCCTCCAGCCGGCACTTAAGTTTCGAGATCCTTTCGAAATCGGCTTCGATGACCGACTCGTCATCGGTGTTGGTGGCCATCCCCATCAGGCCGCGGAACCGGATATGCGGATATTCCGGAATCCCCTCCCGGCCGGATGCCTTGCGCAGTATGTCCTCTATCTCTTCCTCTGTCAGGCCTCCCTTTGTGGTCTCCGCACCGAGATGCAGCTCGAGCAGTATGTCCACGGTCCTTCCGTTGGCCTTTCCCCACAGTTCCACAAGGTCCAGCAGATGCACGGAATCGATCGATTCGACGAGTGATGCATAAGGCAGGACCATCTTCAGTTTGTTGGTCTGGAGATGGCCTATGAAATGCCACTCGATGTCCTGCGGCAGTTGCAGCGCCTTCAGCTGGAACTCCTGGGGACGGTTCTCGCCGAAACGCCTCTGGCCCGCCTGGTAGGCGGAGAGTATTGCGCTGAAGGGGTGGAATTTCGAAACTGCCACCAGTTTCACCTCTGATGGCAGTTCTTTCAAAATCCTGTGGAGATTCTCTTCAATCATATTCAGCGGCGACCGTTCTTCCTGGCCTGTTCCTTCTGCATCTGGGCCTGCATCCGCTGAGCCTCTTCCAGGCGCAGCTGCCACTTGCTCTTCTGCGGTTTCTTGCCCTCGGTTGCCTTCAGCTTCGCCTGTATCTCCTCAGGATGGACGAACCACTTCTTTATGACCCAAGTCTCGATCATGGTGATGAGGTTGGAAAGAAGATAGTAGTAGCTCAGGCCTGACGAGAGGCTGTTGCAGATGAAATACATCATGATAGGCATCATCCAGACGCTCATGAACCTCATCGAGGCCATCTGAGGGTCGTTGCTTCCCGGCTGTCCCGCAGTAGTCAGCTTCGAATAGAAGAACATGGACACGGCCATCAGCAGGGCAAACAGGGAGATGTGGTCTCCAAGCAGCGGAATATGAGGGAAACTGACTATCGAATCATAGGCACTGAGGTCCTCGGCCCAGAGGAAGGACTGCTGACGCAGTTCGATTGAAGCCGGGAAGAACCTGAACATGGCCCAGAGGATAGGGAACTGCAGGAGCATCGGCAGGCAGCCGGCCATGGGGCTGACCCCGGCCCTCTTGTACAGGTCCATCTGGGCCTGCTGCTTCTTCATCGCGTCCTCCTGCTTGGGATACTTCTCGTTCAGCTTGTCAATCTCTGGCTTGAGGACCTGCATCTTCGCCGACGAGGAATATGACTTGTAGGCTAAAGGCAGCACCACCAGCTTGATGACCAGGGTCATGAGCAGGATGATGATTCCGAAGTTGGAGATGAACTTGTGGAAGAAGTTGAAAATCGGTATGATGACGAACCTCGTGAACCAGCCAACCAGCCACCCGCCGAGAGGGATGACCTTTTCGTATTTCTGTCCATACGACTTGAGGGTGCTGTAGTGGTTGGGGCCCATGTAGAACTCGAACGGGATGACAGTCTCATGCTGGCCGGGCTGGAAATCCAGCGACAGCTTCGCAGTGCTTGTCATAAGGTTCCTGGACGTGTCGGACTCAGGGATGAACTGAACGTCGAAATCGGCAGTTGCGAATTCCTCCGGAGACCTCATTATGAGGGAGAAGAACTGCTGCTGGAAATCGAACCAGGACACCCTGGTGGACACCTTCTTGTGCGCACTCCGTCCCTTTCCTATCGACTCGACGTTCTTGTCGCCGGCAGTGTAATAGTTGAGTTTCGAGTACTGAGTCTCGTTCTTGTAGCCTTTCTCCATCCTTGGAGTCGTCACCGAGTAATCCATGTCCAGGGAGAAGACATTCTTGGGAATGACGTTCTCCATCCCTATGAAGGAAAGGCTGTTCTTGACTGAATACGGCTTGTCGCCGAAGGAGTACCGACGCTCGATGAAACCGCCTCCGGTGAAAGGAAGCCTCATGACAACCGACGTGTCCGTCTTCTCCACCACCTGGAAGTTGAAGTCAGCAGTGTTCACCAGCTCGCCGGCATAGACCGTAAAGCCAAGGGAGCTGCCGCCTTCCTTGAAAAGGTAAAGGTCGGAACCACCGTAGTTCTTGTATTCCTTTAGCCTTGCCGAGTACGGCTGGGCGCCCTTGGTGGTGAGTTTCAGTTCGAGCTTGTCGTTTTCCAGCACTACGATCTCGCCTTCGGAGGAAGACGAAGCGTTGAGAAGCGAATCCGAATAGAAACTCCCGGCATCCGCACCTGCGGCCAGGGTATCCGTTGAAGCTAGCGAATCCCTGAGTGCAGCCTCTGCGAAGGCGATGGAGTCAGCCTTGTACCGCTCGACCGCGGCAACAGAATCGATCCTGGCCTGGACGGCCGCCTGCTTCTGGTACTGCTTGTTCTGGTAAAAGGTAAATCCAAACAGGAGCAAACCCATCAGGATTATACCCCAAAGAGTATTTTTGTCCATCCCTTACTTTTCTTCTTCGCTCTCCTCAACCTGGCGTATCTTCTCTTCAAGATTCTTGAGCTCCAGCTTAGCCGCATCGATGCGCTCCTGCATCTGCAGGATCAGGGGAGCCGAATTCTTGGAAGCCGAGAAGAATCCTATGTTGTTCTCGTAGGTGTCGATGTCCTGCTGGAGCTTGTTGTACTGCTGTACCAAACGGTCCTTCTCCGTGAGCGGTTTCCTTCCGCCCGCGTTACGCGGCGAACTGTTCCTCTGCCCCCTGAAGGAGAACTCCGGGAACTTGGCCTGCATGGCATCGTTGAACGCCTTCTGGATCGATTCCTTTTCCTTGTAGGGGACGAAACCGATACCGCGCCACCTGGAGTTGAACTCCCTTGCCGCTTCCTCGTCGGCCTCGGCACCTGCAGGCACATAGGCGACTATCTCGTCGATGATGGCCTTCTTCGCCTTGAGGTTGCCGTAATAGTCATTCTCCGGCTTGACGTTCTTGTCCCTCTCGTTGAAGAAAGCATCGCAGGCTGCACGGAAGCGCTTCCAGAGCTGTTCAGACTTCTTGCGAGGCACTGCGCCGATCTCCTTCCACTGCTTCTGCAGGTCGATCAGGGCTTCAGTGGTCTTCTTCCACTCCTTGCTGTCCTTCAGGGCTTCAGCCTGCTCGATGAGGGAAAGCTTCTTCTCCATGTTCTCGTTCATGGAATCCTTGAACTGGGAATAATAATCCCTCTTGCGGGAGAAGAACTTGTCACAGGCAGCGCGGAACCTGTCGTAGATCTTCTGGTTCTCCTTCTTCGTGGCAAAACCGATAGACCTCCATTTCTTCTGGATTTCCTCTATCTGGGACGACAGGGAGTTCCACTCGTTCGATGACTTGACCTCCTTACCCGCTATCTCCTCGACCTGCTCGCAGAGCTTTGTCTTTTCCTCGAGATTCTCCTGCTGCTTCTCCTTCTGCCCCTCGAAATAAGCCTGGTACTTCTTGTTGATCACAGCCGTGGCAGCCTTGAAACGATCCCAGATCGAATCCCTGAATTCCTTGGCAACGGGGCCGTACTCCTTCCACTGCTCGTGGAGTTTCTGCAGTTCGCGGAAAGCCTCGACTACATTGTCGTTGCCGGCGAGTTTCTCGGCCTCGTCGCAGAATCCCTGCTTCGCCTCGAGGTTCTTCCTGAAATCAAGGTCCCGCAGGTCGCGGTTGATCTTCACCATGTCGTAGAACTTCTCGACATAGAACTGGTAGGTGTCATTCAGGTCGCGGAACTTAGTCGCGGGGACCGGTCCGATCTCCCTCCAGCGGGCCTGGAGGGCACGGAAAGCGGGGAAAGTGGAACTGACATCCTCCTGCTTCTCGACCAGAGTCCTGAGGTCCTCTATGACAGCCTGCTTCTTGAGGAAATTGTCCTCGCGGAGAGAATCCTGCTCCTTGTTGTACTCGGCACGCTCCCTCTTGTAGTTGGCATAGACGCCCTTGAAAGCCATCTCGATCGCAGAGAAGGGATTTTCCCTCTCCTCTTCCGGAACGGCCGCCACGGCTGGCTCGTCGACTACTTCCTCGCGGGAAGAAGGCTCATCCACCTTGGCGCCGAATCCGGCCTCGGCCTTCTCCTTGGAAAGCTTGCGGTAGAAAGCCGACTTGATAGCTTCGGCTTCCTTGTATCTTTTCATCCTGTTTTCATCCTGGGTAAGCTTGTCGAACAGGTCCGACAGTTCAGCAAGGGAAAGGGCTGCAAGGTCGACGGGCTCTTCCTTCTCCTCGGAGGCAGCGGCTTCCTTCTCCTCCCCGACCGGATCTTCCTTGACTTCCTCGGCGGCAACGGCTTCTCCCGCTACGTCTTCGGCAGCCTCCACGGCCTCCCCGGGGGCTTCTTCTGCAACCTCAGGATCTGCGGCTACGGCTTCCCCGGCCTCCTGTGCGGCTTCTTCTGCAACCTCGCCGTCTGCTTCGACAGCCTCAGGTTCTTCCGCAGCCTGGGGTGCGGAAACGGCTTCCTCAGCCACGGCTTCGGCAGCTTCCGCCGCCTGGGCGGCTTCCTCCGTCACTTCCACGGCTGCATCAGCGGCTTCTTCGACCGATGCCTCGACAACTTCCTCTACAGTTTCCTTCACTGTCTCTTCTACATCTGGGGTTACATTCGCCCCAGGAACGATTTCTTCACTCATAAAGCGGTTTTTTTAGAGTTGTACATGTCAGCGACACTCGCTGTAAGTTTACAAATATATTTATTTTCCATTAAAAAACCTATTTTTGCAGAAACGAAACCAACATCCATGCGTATAGACATCCTCACTGTAGTTCCGGAGCTGCTCGAAAGCCCGCTGGCTTACTCGATTGTAGGCCGTGCAAGGAAGAAAGGACTTGTAGAGATAAACGTCCACAACATCAGGAAATACGGCCTCGGCCCGCGGGCGGCGGTAGATGACTACTGCTACGGCGGGGACGCCGGGATGGTGATGATGATAGAGCCCGTCGAGAAGATGATGCAGGAGCTCAAGGAAGAAAGGGAATATGACGAAGTCATCTACATGTCTCCCGACGGAGAGACGCTTACCCAGGCCATCGCCAACGAGCTCTCCTTGAAGGAGAACCTCATCATCCTCTGTGGACACTACAAAGGGATCGACCATCGCATCCGGGAGCATCTGGTTACAAGGGAGATTTCCGTCGGGGATTATGTGGTCAGCGGAGGCGAAATCCCTGCCGCCCTCCTGGCGGACTCCATAGTCAGGCTCATACCCGGCGCCCTCTCGGATGAGACCTCCGCCCTCAGCGACAGCTTCCAGGACGGGCTCCTCTCTCCCCCAGTCTACACCAGGCCTGCGGACTACAAGGGTTGGAAGGTTCCAGATGTACTCCTCAGCGGGAATCCCAGACTGATCCGCGAGTGGCAGGACGAGCAGGCCGTCCGTCGCACGCGCGAGTTGAGACCCTGGCTGCTGGAAGACCCCGACCGCGGGCCTGGCGGGAAACGCTGACCCCGGGAATCACACCGCCTTGGCCGGCCGGGACCGCCCTGCGGCCGGGATGAGGCCGACGTCCGGGCCGGCATACTGCCGCACTGACCGGCATGCAGAATGGAAATCACTGATATTCAGAAACAAAAGGTACACGTTAGATAAAACGTTTAAATTTTTCCACGAAAATCCTTGCTTCAAACGTTTTTTATCAATACCTTTGCTTTGAAATAAAAGAAACACTCTAACGACAAAACCTTCTTTCTGAATAAGGTAATACACTACTAACTAACCGTAACAGACTCGCAGAGATGCGAGTCTGTTTGGTTTATGGACACCGTTTCCAGTCTTGAACGGAGATGAAGCCTGATGTCAGTTAAGGCGCTTCCCATGGCAGAACCGGTATGAAAGGCCGGAGCCGCAGGGGCAGGGTGAATCCATCGGAGCCGGATGGACATAGAGACCCAGAAGAGGGTTTTTCCTGACAAGTGTCTCGAGGGTGTCTTCCTCGGTCCGGAGCACGACCTTCAGGTAATTGGTCTCCTTTGCGGAATGGCCCTTCAAGAGCCACTTCGGGAGACGGTTCGCATAATCGGCGACTATTTCCATGCAGGCATTGTATTCCTCGAAGGTGTCGATAGCATCCTGCTTCCTGGTCACGGCGGAGAAGATAGCTTCCGTGGTGTCACTTTCAGAGACCATCTGGGAATTCATCCAGATGTCATGCTCCACACGGACGAGGTCTTCACCGGAATACCCAAGTCCTGAAAGCATCCTGACGAGTTTCCTGCCCTCCCGAGTACCGAGACGGCAGACAAAGTACGGAGCACCGGCACCTGCTTCCAGGGCCTCCTTCGGAGTGAACTTGCGGAAACCCTTGACGTCAGGATACGCATCCCACCCCCGGACAAGGGCATCGGTGTCATAGACGTTCGGAGAGCTAACGTAGCGCCCGTCCCCGACGTTGACGAGGCAGAGCTTCACGACCGGACTGTCGAAAAGCCTGGCCATGAAGACCTTGAGGTCTGTCTTTCCGGAATATTCCCAATAATCCAGCATCCTGTCGTAGAAGTCGTCAAGCATCATGGCTCCATAGAGATTGAGGTAGCCGAGGGCTGCCCGTTCCATCTCGAAAGAACCGTCCGCTTCCCCATTGGATATGGCCTCGTCGATGTGGGGAGCTACTATCGAGTAAAGTTCGGACGGGATCCAGACGGACCGGTAATCAGGATCGGACGTGTCGGAACCGAGCAGATGGACGGTCTCAAGTACGCTGGGGTAGTCCGGATAGTCGAGGCAGACAGGCGTGTCGGGGCCCGCATCCACAAGCCTGCGGAGGAGCCTGAGATCCCGCTCGAGCATCTTGGAAAGCCATTTCGAAGGGTTCTCCACTATGTACGCACCGAGCCTGTCCACAAACTCATGCTTGCGGATGTTGGCCGGCACCTTCGCCCCGAAGAAGCGACGGATGTCCTCCAGTTCAACTTTCGGGAAGCCTTCCAGAGCCTCAACTATGAAACCGTACCTGTCTTTCATGAATGGCAACCTGTCAGGGACAGGAATGCAAAGATACCATAAAAAATGCTATATTTGTAAATTGACACGACTGAAAATGCAGCATGGGCCATCCACTGCTCCATGATCCGCACAGAGAGGACTCTGACGGGGTCCATGCGGCGCGAACCAATAAAGCAAGACACCGATGCAATACAAACGAATCATCCTGACCGCAGCCATCCCGGTGCTGCTCACTGTCTTTTCATGCAGTTCCACCACCAAGACAGAGACACAGCCCGACAAACAGGACAACCAGGAGCAGGAGCAGAACCAGGGCCAAGGCCAGCAGCCAGCCAAGGTCGAGATAGCAGGCACAGTCATACTTGACGCCAACAACGCCTGCGGCCTGGTCTCGGACTCCTCCACCGGGAAGGGAATCCCGGGCGTCACCGTAACCGACGGGACCACTTGCGTCCAGACGGACAAGAACGGAGTCTACCAGTTAAAGCTGGACAGTTACGCCCGCAACGTGTACATCTGCATACCGTCAGGATACAGGATCCCCCTGGACGACAAGTTCCAGACCCCTGTCTTCTACAGCACACTGCCGGTGCTTAAGACGGAGCTGGTACGCAACGACTTCACGCTCGCCCCCCTCGAGGGAAAGGAGACGAAGTTCACGATGGTGATGATCGGTGACCCGCAATGCAAGACGAATGCGCAGATAGGGCGTTACAAGAACGAGACGATTCCGGACATAAAGGCCACCCTGGAGGGATCGGGGAAATATGCAAACCCTTACGCTATGACCCTCGGAGACATAGTGTACGACACTCCGGAACTTTGGGACAACATGAAGGCTTCGATGGCGGGTGTCAAGGTGAACGGCGAATGGCTTCCCTTCTTCCAGTGCATCGGGAACCATGACCACAACGGCACAAGGACATCTTCCGACTATGCAGCCGTCACCGACTACATCGACCGTTTCGGTCCGACCGACTACAGTTTCGACCGCGGCGACGTCCATATCGTAGTGATGGACGATGTCGTCGGAACCACTTCGAACGGCACGAAATGGAGCTATGCATCAGGCTTTTCGGACAGCCAGTACGCCTGGCTGAAACAGGACCTTTCCCTCGTCGGGGACAAGGAGGACAAGATGGTTTTCCTCTGCTGCCATATTCCATTCCGCGGGGGCGGCGCCAGCGGTTCCGGCAGTTCCTTCAATTCCGACAAGCACTACAAGGACGTGCTCAGGCTGCTGACGGAGTTCCGCGAAGCCCACATAATGACAGGACACACCCATTACGCCCAGAACTGGATCCACAAGGACTATGTCTGCAAGGGTGGACAGGCAGTCTATGAACATGTACACCAGGCGGCCTGCGGAGCCTGGTGGGCTGCCCATTCCAGCGTTTCAGGCGCCCCGAACGGCTACAACATCTACGAGATAGACGGGCCCACGGTCGTCAACTGGATCAACAAGGGAACGGGACGCGATGCCGGCTACCAGCTCCGCGTCTACGACGGGAACCAGATACATTCCGGCAACAAAGGCTACGTGTACAGCTGGTTCGCTCCCAACAACTACGGAGGGACAGATGGAATAAACGCTATCGGGAACGCCCTGCTGGAAGACTGTTTCGTCGCGGAAGTCTGGGATGACGACGATGCCTTCACCACCGTGGAGTTCTGGAAGGACGGGAAAAAGGTCGCCGATTTCAAGAGACTTCCCAACGGGTCCTGCACGAACATCCCGCTGTGCGCATACTGGTTCAACGAGAAGAACAAGAACACGTCCACCTGGGCGAGCAAGACCGCAAGCCACTACTGGTATTACAAGCCGACAGGCATGCATCCCGCCGACGTTTCCGGCTGGGAAGTCAAGGTGACGAGGACAATCCCCTCCAGCGGCGTGGAGAACGTCTGGACCCGCTCGGACTTCACCACCGACTATTCAGAGTTCTGATCCATCAGGGATTCACCCCCTGAGCCTGCGGTACTGGGTAGGCGTCATTCCCGTAGCTTTCTTGAACATGGTTATGAAATACGGGACATCGTCCAGACCGCACCTGTAGGAGATTTCGCTGACAGACAAGTCCTCGCCACTTCTCAGGAGGCTTTTTGCCAGTCGGACCCTCAGGTTTATTATGTACGCCGTCGTGGTCAATCCGGAGATGGCTTTGATCTTGCGGTTCAGCTGCGTACGGGAAATGTTCAGCTCCGCAGCAATCGCAGACAAGTCTACATTGTTTTCCTTTATCCTGGACATTGCAGCTTCGACGAAACGGGTCACGAAAGCTTTATCCCCGCTGGCGACTTCCGGAGTATTCCCGATTTCGGAATTGTCAAGCGCGCTAAGGTATTTCTCCCTGAGGACTTTCCTCTGCTCGAGCAGCTTATCGACACGCAGGCTCAGCTCATCCGACTTGAATGGCTTTTCCAGATAAGCTTCCGCCCCTGCCTCAAGCCCTTTCAACAAGTCTTCGTGCGAGGCCTTTGCCGTAACCATGACTACTGGGATATGATGCAATAATTCTGACGACCGGATCAGCCTGCACAGTTCAAGCCCGTCAATCCCGGGCATCATGATGTCCGTAATTACAAGGTCAGGGACCAGGGCGTGGGCCTTCTTGAGCCCGTCCTCTCCGTTTGCAGCGAAAAAGAACTGGTATTCAGTGTTCAACTGCATCGCTATGTATTTGGCGACAGCCGGGGAATCCTCGATTATAAGTATCCTTACGGCATCGACATCCTCTGCCGAATCATCCTGAAGGGGCAACTGGCCCTCAGGCATTACCATGGTCAGCTCACTCCATTCGTCTTTTTCAACATATTCATTGTGGGACTTCCTGTTGGCAAGAGGCAGGCGGACGATGAAACTGGTCCCCTCATTCTCCAGGCTGAAAGCTTCAATGTCGCCTCCTACTGAATCCAGCAATAGTTTTGCCAAAGGAAGGCCAAGGCCACTGCCGGCATCATCAGACCTGTCCTTCTCTCCCCTATAGAAAACCTTGAAGATATTTGCTTTCTGCTCCGGAGTCATTCCGACACCCTCGTCAGTCACGGATATGAGGAAAGTGGACCCGTCCCTTTCTGAAGCAACCTTGATCTCCGAACCTCTGGGTGAAGACTTAATGCTGTTGACTATAAGGTTCTGGAGGACTTTATGGAGAAAATCAGGGACGAAATCCATTTCAACGGATTCCTCGCGCGGGATATATCTTATCTTTACCTGTTTGTCGGCAGCATACAATCCGTAACTTTCGCAGACCATGGTGATGAAAGGCACGATGTCGGCATGCTTCCACTCAGGGACGATCGGATTCGATGACACCATCTTGGCCGTATCCAGGATCCTGTTTATCAGGTTGAGCACGATATTCCCATACCAGATTATGTTGGCCGCATCGTCATGCATGCTCGATTCCGGAGGGACATGGCGCATGATGTTCTGGGCCGCAGACTGGATAACAGTCAACGGGGTCCTGAACTCATGGGTTATATTCGTAAAGAACCGGTCTTTAGCCTGCTGGACTTCAGTTTGCAGTTCCTGCTGTTTCTGCTTGCTTTTAATCGTGCTCACCAGAAGGACGATCAGCAAAAGCAAACTGACGATGATGAAAAGGTTAAGTAGCGTGGGCAATGAGAATTCCATAGTCCTTGATTATTAAAAAGAGACAGGCACAAAAATCGAACCCAAAGCTATCCCGGTCAAGAGATCAAAGGCGGGACTGGTTCGTCCCGCCAAGAGAAATAAAAGAAAAAACCAAAAGATAATAACACTAAAACATGAAACAGATAATATATGGGTAAAAACAGGTAATGATTGAACTGAATCTACAAGAGACAATATCTCATTGCTCGAGCACGGGCCGTACTGTCAAAGCATGCGAGTAAGGGACATTATACTTAGGATCCACACGGGGACGTGTCATGTAGCCCGACTCCGCATAAGCCAGGTTGGCCTCATTCTGATATCTGCCGGCAGTCCAGAAGTAACCTCTGTCCCCTAGGGAAACAGTATCTCCCGTGAACCCGCTCCTCATACCTGTCAGACCGAAAAACATAGTCTTGTTGGTATTCGTGCCTGTGGTGGTGAACAACCATCCCGCTGGTCTTCCCGCAGCACCGTCTGCCTCGATGAAGTCCCCCAGTATTTCAGAGCCGGAAGAAGAGTTGGAGCCGGAAAGAGTGAAGCCGGTGAAGGAATTCAGCCGCGGGACACAGAAACCGGGCGGACAGGGGTCATAGACTGTTTTGACGACCCTGGAGTCCGAAGCGAAGTCCGCATTGTCAGCATCCCACGCATTCAAAGCTCCCAGGAAACTATCGCAGCGCAACATCCGGTATGGCTCAAGGATAAAAGCAGAATAAAGGGAACCCATGTCCGATACATTGAAACTCCTGAAAAGGACAGAACTAGCAGTGCCTGTTATCCTGTATCCTGCCGGAGAGGAACTGCACTTGTTGTCAATCCCGGACGACGAGAAACCACGGGCCGGGATAAAGGGATCTTTCCTGCCCCACTGGTAATATGTACAAGAGGACTCGATCCCTTCATAGGAATTGCCCGAATACGGCTGCTGGGTTACTCTGACCGTTTCAGCCTTGTCGCCGGGACTGTCCTGGATAAACCTCAGAACGACGGAGCGGGATTCCGTGTAAAGGGGAGGATAGCTGATCGGCGAAGACGAGCCCAAATCGGAATTCAGCATATAAAGGATATCCGTAGTCGTTGGCGCAGGCCTGTAGACGACGGAAGAATACTGCATGTCGTAAGAATCAGTTACTGTCACCCAGACATGCCAGCTCCAGACAATACGGTTACCATTACCCTTGTCACGGAACGCAATGACAGCATTGCCCGGCTTGATGTCTTCCTTGGAGATGTAGAAACAGATATACGGACATGACAATGAGGCGCCGGAAGGTGAAGGAAGAATCCTGATTGACTCTGGATCGATGATGTTATACCCCGGCATGACGTCTTCCCATAGAACACAGGCGTCGACTTCAGGAGACAGGTTCAAGCCTTCGTCAAGTAAAATATATGGAGAAGTTATGGACCTGCCCTCGGCACCGACAAAAGTAGGCAAGATTTGCGACGAGGCTCCCCCTGGATTAAATGCAGCGGTGTTGACGGAACCTCCCTTTATGGAGTTGCCATATACCAAGGGGAACATGTACCACCCTGGTGAGCCTATCACATAGCAATTGGCAGTTGTCGCCCTCCCGCCGGCATGACGATTCCCATAAATATCATGAGCGGACAAGTCGTGTGGGGCAGTTTCCGATCCTTTTTCTGGTATTCCGGAAAGGACGGATGCAATTTCGGAGCCTGGACCTGTTATCTGCCCTTTCTGCAGATTGTTAGGCCTCACATGGACTTGGACCGGATTCCCGCCGCCATCGCCTGAATATGAGGAAAGCGCCAGCCAATCTGGCCATTCCGCGTCCTCAGGTCCAACCCAGTCCCCTCCAACCTGTGCCTGGACACGCCAGGGAACGGGCTCGGTGACACTGCCACGGGAGCGACGGCTTTCCACCGTTACATCATAATCTCCGCCATACAGTTTCTCATTGTCGCTTGCAAGGGATATGTCCGGGATTCCGTCGATACTATAACTCCATGCCCCGGGGATTCCGACAGACGTGATCCTGTACTTCTTGCCCGCCTTGAAAACCACGGGAGTTCCGTCTCCATAGGCCAGCGATAAAGACTTGGTTTCACCTTTGACGGTAGTGAAACGTATAGTCAGGTCAGGAATGTCGAAAGGAATGGCAAACACTGTAAATGATTTCGGACTGCCTTTCCTGATGACAAGACCCTCCCCGAAATCAATGCTGACATGTTTCTGTGTTTCTCCTTTGACAAAAGACGCCGTGCTTGACTCACTGTCAGAAGCTGCCGAGATCTCAGCCGTAAAATAACCGCTGAGGTCACCAGTTGAGACCATCTCGAACCTGGACAATGTCATTTCTTCGTCATCTGCACTGTCGATCGTGAATTCAAAGGCGGTAAACATCGGTTTGAATGCAAGATGTACACTAGGAGAGGGCCTGGACTTGACAGCTGCGTACATACCGGCATAGTCCATGTCCGGAAGCAATCTGTCTCCTTGGATTGAAAAAGTCTGGGATGAAGGGATGACTGAGGAAATTATTCCGTTCGAGATAACGGATTGCTGTATATACGCACCTTGCGAAGGATAGACGCTAAAAAAGACATGGTCACCTTCACCCCAGACTAGTCCATTTGATTCGGTATTGGATATTTCCGCAAAACTTCTTGCTCCGTCGGCTTCTGCAGGAGATACATTATAGCCGGCCCAGTTCCTGGTGCCATCGGCAGTCCGGGCCTTGTCGCTCCATATCATGATGGCATCTCCCTCTACCCAGTCGATCCTCTCCCGGACAAGCGTCTCGCCGACATAATTGCCGTCACCGCTATACATAGTCCTGGTCCCCGGCAGGTTATCGTACGAGTCACCGGCTTTGAACACTATCCTGTCTCCTGCATTGACTGGCCGCGCAAAATCATCCAACCCGCAAGACTGTGCCAACACCATCAATAAACAGGATTTGGCAAGTATAACATAGCGGAAAGCTTTTATTTTCATTCTAATCATAAGACTCTAATCTTCCCATTCGTGACTGAAAGAATTCCCCGAACCATAATCCAACGTTTCAACTTCCTGACCTATCGATTCAATCTTGAGATTGTCGTCAACCACGGAAGATGCAAGAATCGGAACACTGATTTCTATCGTACATTCACTGAGACATGGGCAAACAAATTTCTTTAAACCTCTATTCATTGATAAATCATTACTCAACAAATAATGCGTCAAACAGCAAATGCAAAGCTAGCGTTCCTAAGCACGCGGCAATTTGGCTAAAAAGACATTAATTGTGCGGAGTATCCAGATATTGACGATTGTCATTTGGGCAAAACAAAAGTCACTTCAGCCAGACCAAATGTAGCCAGCTGTAGTCCAGGGCAGGAGGAGTCCGCCTCAAGGAAGGCGTGCCCACCCTCGGGCACGTCAGAGGGAAGGACCCGGCGGATACAAGTCATCGCGCAGTGATGACGAAGGAGACGTCGGGAGGGATGGAGTGAGCGACCGCGAACGGAACCTTCCAGAGGCGGACTCCTCCTGAACTGAACTGGATAAAAGAGATGCGTGCCCACCCTCGGGCACGTCAGAGGGACCCGACGGATACAAGTCATCGCGCAGTGATGACGAAGGAGACGCTGGGAGGGATGGAGTGAGCGGGGCTGATCCCGGTACTTGGAAACTAATGTGCGGACCTGGTGCGGAGTCTCTTGCCGTCCTTGCTCCAGGTATAGATCCAGGAACCGTTCCTGGAGGTGAAAGTGTCTCCGGCGACCCCGGTCACCTCGCCGACAGTCGAACGGCTCATGGTCTTGTACCTCCTCCCCTCGGAATCATAGAGGTAGACCCAGCTCCCGTTTTCGGAGACGAAGAACGTCGAACTGAAGCCCTTGACCTCCCCTACCGTACTGGCGCCCAGAGTCTTGTACCGGTTGCCGTTTTCGTCATACATGTAGATCCAGCTACCGGCGTGTTCAACGCTGGAAATCTTATGGCCGCCTGAGAGTGCCGTCAGGACTAGCGCCGCCGCCAGAAGGAATCTTGTCATGGCCGGATGTGTTTTTCCATTATCCTCTTCAATTTCCGTGCAAGATGGGAACGATGACCTTCTTCCCCACCGAAAGGACGTCCGGACCATCCTTGCTAGGGACAAAACTGCAAGGGGAAATGAGCATCTTCCTCGGATGGATATGGTCGGAACTGAGGTGGGCGTGGTAGACTATGTACATCTTCCCTTTGGAAGTCCGCAGGAAGGAATGATGGCCCGTGCCCACGTAACCGCCTTGCCTGTGGAGTATCGGATTGCCCTCGTACCTCTCCCACGGCCCCTGCGGGGACGGTGCGACAGCATAGCCGACCGCATATTCCCTGGACTTGTAGTCGTTGCAGCTGAAGCTGAGGTAATACAGGCCGCCGTGCTTGAGGACGAACGGTCCCTCTGCCACCCTGGCCCCGTCCGGGACAGCCTCCCAGGTGTCCGGGCGCGTCACTATGCACACGCTCTGGGCAGACGTGTCAAGCTGCCGGAAATCGGGGCTCAACGGAGCCACGTGTATCTCATTGCCGTTCCCGAGGTCCCACCTGACCCAATAGAGCCAGGCGCTTGAGTCGTCATCGACGAAGATATGGCTGTCGATCCCCTTCTGGCCGGGAATATACGGCTGCATGGGTTCCTCCTGCCTGAAAGGGCCGAGCGGAGAATCTGAAAACGCGACCGCGATGTGCTCCTGAACGGAATATGTCATCACGTAGCGATCCCCGAAACGGTAGACCTCGGGGGCCCAGAACCAGAAGTCTCCCCAGGAATCGTCCTTGTGAAGGGCGAGACCGTCTTTGGCTGCACCGCAGGGGCCCTCCCAATGCTCAAGGTCGTCCGAAACATAGACGGCTATCCCACTGTCCGAGTCGGTACCGTAGGCGTAGAACTTGCCATCCTGCTCCAGGATGAAAGGATCCGCCAGGAAAACGGGGTCGGCTGGCACCGGACCGGATCCGGAACCGCAGCCCGGAAGGACCATGGATACTGCGCACAGCAGCATCGCCACGACGTTAAACTTCAGTTTGACAAATACTTCCATCTTCATCTCAATATTCCAGATTCTTACCATGACCGCCCCGCAAGGAGCGAATGCCTTAATCGTCGCGCCCGCAGACAAGTTCCATGGATGTGAACTGCGGAGTCATCCCAAGCGACTCGTAGAAACTTCTGGCAACAGGATTGCATTCCCATACATGGAGGGTGATGTTGTAACAGCCCTTTTCGAGTGCAAACGCCTTCACATGCCCGAACAGGGCGGTCCCGACATGGTGTCCCCGTGCTTTTTCGTCCACGCAGATGTCATCCACATACAACGAGAGCAGCGGGTTGAGGCTGCCTCCCGACATGCGTTGCAACGAGCAGAATGCATAGCCGAGGACGGTTCCGCCGGCATCGTACACGAACACTGGAGTGTCCGGGTCGGCGAAGATGCCCAGAAGTTCCTCGTCGGTGTACTTCTTCCCCTCGGAACGGAAAAGGTCGGGTCTTCCTTCGTGATGCAGCCTGAGCACCTGGCGCAGGAGATTCCCCACAGCTTCCAGGTCACCAGGGCAGGCGCGGCGTATGATGTAGTCAGTCTTGAGTTCGTCCATGCTGCGATGTCTTCATTCGTTTGTCCGGCTCCGTCCTTCCCACCTGGGCCCGCCGGAAAGGATACCCTCCCTTGCGGCTTCCCGCCACCGGACGGTCCGCGCTAAGTTAGTGATTCTGTCCCATCAATGCAAGGATGCGTTCCGCCAACGCAGTATTCGACGGTAGGAAACCGTCCGCTGCATCACATGGGACGTGAGCGGTGACCGGTGATTTCCCAAAGTGGAAGAAAAGCATGACCGCAGGGCAGCGGGCCTGCATTTTCGCGCAAAAGTTGGTATCTTTGCAGTGCGCTTGCCCGTCGGTTTGTCCGGTGCAGGCGCACGACCAACAGGACCAGCATCATGAAAAGCATAGAAGTAGTCGCCGCCATAATCCGTAAAGGAGACCTGGTATTCGCCACCCAGAGAGGCTATGGCCCGTGGAAGGATTACTGGGAGTGGCCTGGAGGCAAGGTTGAAACGGGTGAATCTCCCATGCAGGCGCTTCACCGTGAAATAAAGGAAGAACTGGATGCCGAGATCCGGATAGACAAGTTCCTCCATACGGTCGAATGGGACTATCCCGACTTTCACCTCACTATGCACTGCTACATGTGCTCGCTTGCCGGCGATGCCCTGCACCTGAACGAGCATGAGGCCGCCATGTGGCTATCTGCAGGGAACCTCCGCACCGTCGGCTGGCTTCCCGCAGACGAGATACTGCTGCCTATGATAGAGGAAGAGCTCGGGGGCAGGAATCCCGGCAAGGAAGACGCCCCGGTTGCCTGAACCGGCAGAAATTTTTAATGACAGATAAATGAAGCATTCACTCAAAGATTGGTTCGTCGCGACCAGATACTGGTCCTTCGCCGTTTCCACCATGCCGGTGGTCGCCTGTTTCACCTACCTCTTCAGCAAAGGGCTCGTCCCAGCCGGAGCCAAGTCCTTAGTCGTCCTGGCGATGTCCCTGCTGGGGGTCATGGTCCTGCATGCCGCCGGCAACGTTCTTAGCGACTGGGCAGATTACCGGAAAGGGGTCGACAATGAGAATGCCTACGCAGTCCCCAACCTGGTGTTCAAGCATTTCCTGCCGGAAGAGTACCTGCGGTTCAGCATCCTCCTCTTCGTCATCGGAGCCGCTCTCGGCATCGGAGTCGTGGCCTTGAGCGGGGTGAAAGTCCTTCTCGTCGGAGTGGTCGGAGTGGTCCTTACCATGCTCTACTCCTTCTTCAAGTTCCATGCGCTTGGAGACCTGGACATATTCATAATCTTCGGAGTGCTTACCGTACTGGGAACCACCTGCGCCATCACCGGGGATTTCGTCCCTGAAGCCCTTGTACTGTCCCTGCCGATCGGTGTGATCACGGTTTCAGTACTCCACGCCAACAACACCGTGGACATCCCGACAGACGGAGCTGCCGGGATAAAGACATTCGCGATGCTCATCGGAGCCAAGGCATCTTCGGTCCTGTACCGCATCTACATGGTCATCCCCTTCGCATGCATCATAGCCAGCGTCGCCGCAGGATGGCTGCATCCCCTGGCTCTTCTGAGCCTTGTCGCAGCCGTCCCCGCAATGAAGAATTTCAAGAAAGCCGGTCTTTACGACAAGGACGGACTGGAAGCGATGAAAGGACTTGACCAGGCTTCGGCACAGCTTCAGCTCGCTTTCTCGGGGTCACTTTCCATAGGCCTCCTCATCGCCGGACTCATATGAGAAGGAAACTCTGCCTGGCCGTAGCCACCGCAGCGGTTCTCTGGTTCCTCATGTTCAGCCCATGGACACGGGGCCTGGTGAACTTCTGGATCGGAATGACCTTCTCCGCCATGGTCCTACTTGGAATGGGTCTCGCCTTCACCACAGACCGGGAACAGGTGCTGACGGTGGAAAAGCCAATGATGCAACTCCTTGGAGGGATTGCCCTGGCTTTCGCGCTATGGGGGATATTCTGGATCGGGGACAAGGTCTCCGCATGGATGTTCGATTTCGCCCGGCCCCAGGTCGAGAACGTCTATTCCATGAAAGCGGGGCTTCCGCCCTGGACGATCGCCCTTCTGCTGCTTTTCCTGATCGGACCGGCCGAGGAGTTTTTCTGGAGAGGCTACGTACAGCGGACGCTGGGGAAGCGGCTCCCCGGAGAACACGCTTCCGACCATGCGTTCCTCCTTACGGCGGCGGTCTATGCCCTCGTGCACGTCTGGTCATTCAACTTCATGCTGGTCATGGCTGCCCTGACCGCAGGGTTGGTCTGGGGCCTTGTGTACCGACTGCGCCCCGAATGGCTTCCCGCCCTTGTAGTAAGCCACGCAGTCTGGGACGCCCTGGTATTTATAATTATTCCAATCTAAGTCAAGCCGACGCCGGCAGCAGCCCGCCTCTGGGACAAAATAACGCGGAGGTCCTTCCCGTAGGGCCTCCGCGTCCCGTGTCAATCTTCGAAATACCTCATGGAGGAGAGCATGTCGAAGATCATGTCGACGTACTGACTGGAAGTCTGGTCCCAACGGAAGCCAAGGCGGCAGTATGACGGTGTTCCGGACGGAATCACTATCTTTGCATCCGGCAGCACAAGGAAGCCGCATGCCAGGCAAGGAGCGTTGCAGCCTGGGGGCATTTTGGACGATTGAATATTCAAAAACAGAAACACAATGATAAAGATGTTCGTAATGCAGACCTGCCCGGACTGCGAATATGTAGAGAAACAGGTTGAAGGCGATCCCAGGTTCGAGGTGATCGACATCGGCAAGCATGTCCGCAACCTCAAGCAGTTCCTCGACCTGCGGGACAGCAACCCCGCTTTCGATGAAGCGAAGAAGATTGGAGACGTCGGTATCCCCTGCTATGTGCTTGAGGATGGGACAGTGACACTGATGTCGAAGGACGTGGGACTGGAGCCTCGCCCGTCCGCGCTCGGAGCAGCCTGCCGGATCGATGGCTCCGGTTGTTAGAAGACTGTCCATCCTTCATCCGTCACATCATGGAAATCAACCTCTTGCTTGAATTCAGCGACAGGGATCAACTCCGCAGCTGGCTGGAGGAGAATCACCGGACGCACAAGGAGTGCTGGGTGGCATGCTACCGTGGCAAGGAGCCAAGAAAAGATGCGCTCCCTTACCTGGCGATCGTTGAGGAAGCCCTGTGCTTCGGATGGATAGATTCAACTCTCAAAAAACTGCCTGACGGCCGTCTGGCACAGCGGCTCTCCCCGAGAAGGAAAAACAGCCACTGGACTGAATTGAACAAAGAAAGATGCAGGGACCTTGAAAGACGCTCCCTGATGACGGAGGCAGGACTCGCCGAGCTTTACAAGGCTGGGATGTAATACAAGAAGAGGGAGTATTCTAAGACTTTGCCAAGGAATACACCCTCTTTTGTTATGCTTGATAATTGAAGGAGGTAGCGAGATACCCTCCCAGGTATAAGAGGCCATATCATAGGATATTTCGCTTCCTCCTCCCCAGAAATAAGAGGCCCAGAACAAAAAAGAAGGGGCTGACTCTCTCTCGAGTCAGCCCCCTCTTTTGTTTTGATCAGCAAGCTGGACTACTGCTCCACGACAGCGCAGCGGCTCTTCTTGTTGTTTCCGAAGATGTCGAAGACGGTCTCGACAGTGATGTCGTCAGAAGAAAGACCGCACTTGACAAGCTGGTCGGTAACATACTTGGCCCTCTTTGAAGCGAGCTTCTCGTTGATGGCCTTGCTGCCGGTACCGCTGTCAGCCGAACCGGTGACGGTGACCTTCTCACCCTTTGCCAGCTGCTCTGCGAAATCGGCAAGGTGGTTGAGTTCCTTCTGGGAAAGGACAGACTTGCCAAGGTCGAAGTAGAAGGCAGCCTTGAGGTTTCCGGCCTTCACATAGACAGTGTCCGGAGCGGCGTTCCTTGCAGCCTCGAGTTCAGCGGCAAGAGCCTTCTTGTCAGCCTCAAGCCTTGCGTTGGCATCCTTGAGGGCATTGTACTGGGCCTCGGTGAAAGGAAGCACCACGGGAACGGGAGTGATTGAACTGTGACGGTCCCAGTTGGTGCGGCCGATGTTGAACTTCAGACCGGCGGTAGCGGAAGGAAGGTAAGAATAAGTCTTGGAGTCGAGGACGTTGCCCTTGTAGGTAGGGATGACAGCTCCGCGGATGCTGACGACGCCAAGGTCGACGAAGAGGGAGATGCGGTCTCCGAGACGGAAGTTGTTGAAGATGCCCGCACCAAGGCCCCACTCGTTGTCATGGACGCGGTTCTTTCCAGAAGTGTAGTTCATGCGGACCCAGCCGGTGGAAGCGTAAGGGATGATGTCCCAGACGCGGGTCTCCTTGTAACCGGAGATGGAGTTGAGGATGTTCCACATGAGGTCTCCGTGGACATAGTGCTGCTGGTTGAAGTTACCGGAACCATTGCCGACGGTTGTGGTGTAGCCGGACTTGGGGTCGAAAGAGTCCTTGATGCCCTTGTATCCAACCCTTGCACCGACGGTAGGGGTGAACCACTTGCCAAGGAAGACATCTGCTGCAAGTCCTCCGAAACCGAAGTTGTTGTTGGCGTTGAGAATGGCGTTTGCGCCAGCGCCTACACCGAAGAACCAGTTGTCACCGAACGAGTTGGTCTCATAAGGTCCCCTGACGATGTTTCCGTTTTCGTCGCGGTTGTTGTTCTCCTGGGCAAAAGCTGCTGAGAATGTCATCAGCGCTATTGCCACGATGCTAACGATCTTTTTCATTATTAACAAGAATTAAAACACTTTACGTTTTACTGACACTACTATTGGAATACAAAGTTACGAAGTTTTTTCGTTTCTCCAAATCAAGTACTCCTCCCAACTTGTTCCTCCAACCAGTTGAACTGGCATCCATCCTCTTATGTTATGGCCGTTTATGGGTGTATATGGTTGTTCATTGCTGTTTATGGTTGTTCATTGCTGCCATGGTTGCCTTGGCTGCTCATGTCGTTCATGCCCGTTCGTGGTTGCCATGGATGTCATGTCGTTCATGCCCGTTCGTGGTTGCAATGGCTGTTCATTGCTGCCATGGTTGCCTTGGCTGCTCATGTCGTTCATGCCCGTTCGTGGTTGCAATGGCTGGTCCTGGTCATCCCATACATCCTGGCCGTCCCGCACATTTCCAGCTATTTCTCGCCCTGCGCTGCGCTTGTGGATACCCTCTTATCTATCATCCAGCATGGATCCATATACCATCATACAGTTTGGGACCATCGGCTATCGCAGGGTTTGGGCCCATCGACTTGCGTACGGTTTGGGACCATCGGCTATCGCAGGGTTTGGGCCCATCGACTTGCGTACGGTTTGGGACCATCGGCTATCGCACGGATGGCCTTTTTCAAATAGCTAACACGCCCTAAAAAGATAAGCGCCTCACTATTAGGCTATTACAAATTGACAGCGTGTGAAGGTGCCCCGAAAAAATGTCCACTTAACACGCTTGCAAAACTTAATATGTTGATTAGCAGCCGTTTCCGGAAACGAAGCGTGTGAGCTATTTGAAAACTGTAGTGCGCTGACTCGCCTTGAAATAGGTTCACCGAATCCGTGAGTTGGAGGGTCAGGACTAGAACGGTCTTGGTATGGGTTTACCGATGCTGGACAATTAATAGTTAGGACATTGAACGTCCTGACATAGGTTTACCGATGCTGAACAATTAATGGTTAGGACATTGAAGTCTGAAATAGGTCTTCGATGATGTCGGAGAGATACAACTTTTCGTGACATTATTGTAGCCCGCACTGTGGATGACCTGGTCCCCCGGCGGGGGTCATCGACAAAAACAGGCCTTTAGCGTGGATGGCTCGGGGCTCAGGCGGGGACCATCCACAAAAACACGCCGCCTATAGTTTCCGCGAGGAGTAGCGGCGGTGCCTTCTTCATAAAAATTTAAAATTGCATAGAAATAGAGGGTGTATTCCTTGGAAAAGCCTTAGATTACACCCCCCCCCACTGAAAAACGGATCCATTCTAGAAAATGCCGTCGACGGGACGTATCACGAAGGAGAACTGCATCTCCTTGGGATGGATGAGATACTCTTCCTAGAATACTCCGTCGACGGAACGTATCACGAAGGAGAACTGCATCTCTTTGGGATGGATGAGATACTCTTCCTAGAATACTCCGTTGACGGGACGTATCACGAAGGAGAACTGCATCTCCTTGGGATGGATGAGATACTCTTCCTAGAATATGCCGTCGACGGGACGTATCACGAAGGAGAACTGCATCTCTTTGGGATGGATGAGATACTCTTCCAAAGGAAGGGCTCCCCATGAATTGTTGCCGCCTACTCCCATCTGCCTGAGGTCGAAATTGACATAGGTGATTCCCTTCGAACGGTTACCCTCGAAAGCATGTTTCTTAAGTTCAAGCGAGTGCCTGGCCTCTCCGGCCTGGACGTTCGTCTTGTTTGCACGCTGGGGAGTACCGTTTTCCGTACAGTCCATCAGGTTGATGGGGAAAGGAAGGGCAGATGCGGAGAAAAGTCCCGGGGAAGATATCTCCAGACCGGTTCCTGCAGGATTGAGGATGCGGAAATACCTGAGGTCGGTCTTCGTACCGGACTCCTGCGGACGCACATAGCCATAGTGGTACTGCTCGTCGACGCTCTGGATGTACCGGCCGACCATTGCCCCTGAATTCCTGTCACAGTAGTTCTCCCATGGTCCCCTGCCATAGAAATCCAAGGTAGAGTACCTGCCTTCCATCTGGAATTCCATTCCGAAACGGAAAAGGTCCGGTGCCGAAGAAAGCTTTCCTTCATCCTTGAGAGACTCGGTCCCCTCGATCGAGCCGTCGGGACGGACGACATAGGTCATCTCCACCCGTGCCGCTCCGTCGGCAACCGGGTTGTAGACCGTCTTGATGACATAGCCGTCACCTGCCGGTGCAACGGAGACAGACTTCGGTTTGAACGTCTGGTAGCGCCAGGCATTCATCTTCTGGTGGAGGCGTGCGCCCATGTCGTTCTCGGTCACGGCCCTGGAGAACTGGGGCAAGAGCGGTCCGGCCATCATTTCCGAGCCGTTCACCTTGTAGCTTGCCAGGGTGCCGCTTTCCTTGCTGAACACCGCCTCCCAGCCGGATGCGCCGTCGCAGGTTGCGGAAGGATAGCTGAACGAGCCTGCGAATACAAAGGAGCCGCCCTTCTCCTCGAAGGAAAGGACGCCGCCTTCGGCCTTGGCCGAGCCGGGCACGAAAGGACGGCGGTTCTCGCGGACGACGATCTGGTCATAGGCCACCTCGGTGCCGGCGGGAAGTATCCCGTCCTGCGACTTGAGCAGGTAGGACACGTTAAGGAATATCTCCGAGGCATCTTCAGGAAGTTCAGGGAACTTCAGCCTGACAGTGGCAGTCTCCTGGGGGCGTACCTTCAGGTTCTCCACGCTCCCCGATGCGAAAGGCTCCCCGTCGGCGACAAGGGTCCACATGAGCCTGTACTGGTAAAGGCTCTTGAAAAAATGCTCGTTGTAAACCTGGATCTCGCCGGAAGCAGGGTCGGACGAGGTGGTCAGGATGTTCCTCATCTGGTAGCGGGCCTCATATGCGTGCGGATGGAGCTGCCTGTCCGCCGCAATCACTCCGTTGCAGTTGAAAGACCCGTCGGAAGGATCATATTCATTGAAGTCGCCTCCGTAGGCTATTATGTGGTCCGTTCCCGGATCATCGACACTCCAGCGGATGCCCTGGTCGGCAAAGTCCCAGATGAAGCCGCCCTGGAAGCAAGGATACTTGCGGATCAGGTCCCAATACTCCTTGAAATTCCCCATGGAGTTGCCCATAGCGTGCGCATATTCGCACTGTATCAATGGCTTGGCCGGCCTTCCGGAGACCATCCGCTCGCATTCCCGGGGTGTAGCATACATGGGGCAGTTGATGTCGGTGTTGGCTCCTCCCTCTGCCCTCTCGTACTGGACCGGCCGGGTCGGGTCGAAGGACTTGATCCAATTGTAGCAGGCTGTGAAGTTCTCCCCGTCACCTGCTTCGTTGCCCATGCTCCATATGATCACGGAAGGATGGTTTATGTCGCGCATCACCATCCTCTGGTCACGGACCAGATGGGCGGCCTTGAAATCGGGACGGTGGGCGAGGGACTCCTTCCCATAGCCCATCCCATGGGATTCGATGTTGGCCTCGTCCACCACATAGAGTCCGTACTTGTCGCAGAGGGAAAGCCAGATCGGATCATCCGGATAGTGGCATGTACGCACGGCGTTGATGTTCAGTTCCTTCATGATGCGGATATCCCTGAGCATCTCGGCCTCCGAAACCACGTATCCTCTTTCAGGACTGATCTCGTGCCTGTCCGCCCCCTTTATCAGGACCGCCTTGCCGTTGACGAGCAGCTGACCGTCCCTTATCTCGACAGTCCTGAAGCCGAACGGTATGGAAGTCCTTTCTATCAAGGAGTTTCCATCGAATGCACTGACCTCCATCGTGTAAAGGTAAGGCACCTCGGCGCTCCACGGCTGGGCACCTTCCACCTTGCCGACAAAAGAGACCTTGTACTTCGCGAACTTGGTTACATAGTCAAGAGCAGCTCCGGTCACGACCCTGCCTTCCCTGTCCAGCACCCTTACCTGGACCATCTTGATCCCAGGGGTCACCTGCACGTCAGTGGAGAAACTGCCGTCCATGCCGGCCGTCAGCCGGACGTCGACGATCTGGTCCTTCGGCCTGGAATAGACATAGATACCCCGGGCGATTCCGCTGAAACGCCAGAAGTCCTGGTCCTCAAGGTAGCTGCCGTCACACCAACGGAAGACTTCCAGGGCGATGGTGTTCTCCCCTGCCTTGACAAGCTTGGTGATGTCGAACCTCGCCTCCAGCTTGCTGTCTTCGCTGTAACCTGCCGGTTTCCCGTTGATCCACACGCGGACATTGGAAGTCGCGGAACCTATGCACAGGCAGATCTGGGTGCCGATCCAGGACTTGTCGATGTTGAACGTCCTGCGGTACTGGCCGACATGGTTCTTCTCTGCAGGAGGATAAGGAGGATTGTTCCTGTAATGTCCGCGCCACGCATAACCGATGTTGAGGTACAGAGGGTCGCCGTAGCCGTTGAGTTCCCACATCCCGGGGACAGGCATGCGTCCCCAGGAGGAATCGTCATAGGCCGGGGCCTCGAAGCCTGTCGTCCGTCCTTCGACCGACTCGTTGAAGTTGAACTTCCACAGGCCATTGAGCGACAGGGTCTTCTGCTGTTCCGTAACGAATGTGGCATGCATGGGCATCCTGTTCTCTTCGAACACGTTGGGATCCTGCCAAGGTTCCATCTTCACCTGTGAGGCCAGGGGAAGGCACGCCGAAAGGGCGAGCAGGATCGAGAGGGTTTTCTTCATATTCCGTTTATTTGATTTTCAAAAGCGAAACCGTGCCGTCCATGGTCGAGGCAAGGATAAAGGTCCGAGTCCCTTCTTTCCAGACCTCCATGGGATTGATCAGGGCTATCGACAGTTTGCGGGTCCACTTGAGGTCCCCATCCTTGAAGCAAAGTATGTTGCCCTTGTCGGTCGGCATCAGGACACCGTTTTCCCATGCATCAGCGATAGGAGTGGGAGAGATGTCGTAGCCGGCTCCCGTCTCAGCCTGCCAGGTGATCTCCAGTTTTTCGGCATCGATTGCGAACATCCTGTGCCACATGGACTTGCACCACACGGTAGATCCATCGGTACTGACGCCGACAGACTCCCTGCAGACTTTCTCGAAGCGCTTGACTTCCTTCCCTGTGGCGGCATCAAGGACGTAGAGGTTGCGGTCCGGCACGGCTACGAATATCCTTCCATGGCTCTTGACCGGCCAGACGGCCGCCGGAGAATACATCCGGGAGGCTTTGTTGCTCTCCCAGACCCATTGCAGTTCCCCCGTCCCGGTGTCCAGGGAATACAACTTGTTCGCCCAGGTGCCGAAGACCACCTGCGAGGCATCTGCGAAGGCCCGGCACTCTACGAAACCTTCCACACCGGAATATTCCCAGACGGACTTGCCGGTACGCAGGTCGAGAGCGCGGAACACCCCGTCGGAGGCTCCCACAAGCACTTTCCCGTCCTGGATGACAGGACTGCCGAGGACGGACTTGCCGGCCTGATGCTTCCAGAGAGTCTTGCCGCTACGCGAATCAAGGGCGTAGATGAAACCGTCCGTACAGCCGAAGACCAGGTACTTGCCGCTGACGGCCGGGGTTGAGAATATCTTTCCGGGGAAATCCTTGGACCACAGCCTCCTTCCGTCGGAAAGGCCGATGCACCTTACCGATCCTGAGGCAGTGGTGTACCATGCCTTGTCACGGTCCCTTGCGAATCCGGCCACTATGTTGCTGTTGTCCTGGAATTTCCACACTTCTTCCGGCCCCGGGGTGGAGTTCACGTCGTAGCGCGTCCACGGATAGCTCGGTGGGAGTCCGTCCCTGTCGTACGGGACGGTGTCCTCCACATGGGAGAGCGTCCTGACGTACCAAGGCTCGAAACGGACGGTCGTGGACCCGTAGATCCTGCGCTCGTATGCAGTGACGCGGTCTCCGGAGATCGTAACGACGGTATAGCCCGGGCGGCCGCCTCCGGAAAGGGTCGAGCGGCAGAGGATGCCCGGTATCCCGTCGTAGTCGAGGATGGTGTTGTTGTGCCAGTGGCCTCCGATTTCGAATTCCGTACCGATGCGCTTCAGCTCCCTTGTCACATCGAAATAGTTGAGCACCGACGTATCCTGAGGATAATGGTTGACGAAAACGGTCCTCTCGCCGGGCGACAGGCCCTTGAGCCACTCCATGCTCTCCTTGGGGATCAGGGCGGGAGCCATCCTCATGTCAGGACCGCAGTTGCAGCCGATGAACCTCCAGCCCTTGCAGGAGAATTCGAAATGCTCGTAACCGAACACCTTCCGGAAGGTATTGCAGCCGCTTTCCGACCATTTGGCATCGTGGTTCCCGGCAACCACATAGTACCTGTACTTCAGGGAATCAAGCATCTGCTTGACGGCGGCGATTTCTTCGTCGGTCCCGAAATCAGTAAGGTCACCGCCGACCAGGACGAAGTCGAGGCCGTCCTGGGCGTTGACATCCGCGATGCACTGCCGGAGGTCGACGATGGAATGGCTTCCCTGCGAATAATGGAGGTCGGTAAGGAAGGCAAACCTCACAGGCCCCTCCTGCGCATGGACAGCCAGCGCCGAAAGGAGGAAGGCCGCTATGATGGATATGTTTCTTTTCATCCGCTCTTGTTGTTTTCTCCAAACAAACAAATTTAAACAAAATACTTCAGAATCTTGACAATATTTGCTAACTTGCGGTTGCAAACATTAAAAACAACCAGACATGAGCACTCTTTTAGCTTGGATCATCTACATCATCATCGGTGCGCTTGCCGGATGGCTTGCCGGCGTCATCATGAAGGGAGGAGGCTCCGGCCTCATCAGGAACCTCATCCTCGGAATCGTCGGATCGATCCTGGGCGGATGGCTCCTCGGCCTGCTGGGAATCCACTTCGCCGGCGAGATCGGCCAGTTCATCACCGCGGTCATCGGAGCGATAGTCGTAATCTGGCTGGCATCGCTGATCTCCAAGAAGTGATAATCCGGACCTGAGGCCCGGTTAGTCCAGGGTGACCGTGGAGCCGTCATGCTTCAGGCCACCCTTTTCCAACCATCACCCATTCAAGGACCAAGAGCATGAAAAGACGCGATTTCATAAAGACCGCCGGAACGGCAGCCGCCGGCACCGGCCTGCTGGCAGGAACGGGAGGCATCCTGGCCGGATGCTCAGGAAAGAAGGCAGGAGGCCCTGTCCCGTACATGGTGAACACCATGGGAGGAGCCAGGATGAAACTGAGTTTCGAGCCATATGAACTGAAACTCCGGCACACCTTCACAGTAGCCGCGATGTCAAGGAACACCACCCCCGACGTCCAGGTCAGGATAGAATATGACGGCTTCACCGGCTATGGCGAAGCTTCGATGCCACCTTACCTCGGCCAGACCGTTGAAAGCGTCACAAGCTTCCTCGGAAAAGTCGACCTTGGCCGCTTCCGCGACCCGTTCATGCTGGACGACATCCTCACATATGTGGACGGCATCAGCGAAGGGGACGCGGCCGCAAAGGCAGCGGTGGACATTGCCCTGCACGACCTGGTGGGCAAGCTGCTGGGACAGCCATGGTTCAGGATCTGGGGACTGGATCCCGGCAAGGCGCCGGACACCACCTTCACCATCGGGATAGACACTCCCGAAGTGGTCAGGGAGAAGACGAAGGAGTGCGCCGACCGCTTCAACATCCTCAAGGTTAAGGTGGGACTCGACAACGACAAGGAGATGATCACCACCATCCGGGAGATAACCGACCTGCCTATCGCCGTAGATGCCAACCAGGGATGGAAAGACAAGGACAAGGCACTGGAGATGATCTGGTGGCTCAAGGAGCACGGAGTGGTGATGGTCGAGCAGCCGATGCCCAAGGAAATGCTCGACGAGAATGCATGGATAACCGAGAACAGCCCCCTGCCGGTGTTCGCCGACGAGGCCATCCAGAGGCTGAAGGACATTCCCTCCATCAAGGGAGCCTACACCGGGATAAACATCAAGCTCATGAAGTGCACCGGGATGCGGGAGGCCTGGAAGATGCTCAACTACGCAAGGGCCGAAGGGATGAAGGTGATGACCGGATGCATGACGGAGACATCGTGCGCGGTTTCAGCCGCCGCACAGCTCTCCCCCGCCGTGGATTTCGCGGACCTGGACGGAAACCTTCTCATAGCCAACGACCGTTTCGAAGGGATGACCGTGGAAGGAGGGAAGATATGCCTGCCGGACCGCCCAGGGATCGGAGTAGTACCACTTGGATGACACGCGCATGAAGACAAAGGAGAAAGTGCTCTGGCTGGCGGTTCTGGCCGCTCTTGCAGCAAACATCTGGCTGCCGAGGCACCTGCAGCAGAAATATTCGTGGGAGAGGGACCTTTCCCAGAGGTACGCCGCCGACTTCGACAAGTCCGCCGCGGAGGTGAAGGATTACATACGGAAATACATCCCTGACGTGACGGACGCCCAGATCGAAGAGTGGACTTCCAGCGGGAAGCTGGAGTCCATGCAGATCGGCAGGAAGACCAGATATTTCCACAACGCAGGTCCGAACCTGTTCAGGATAGTTCCCAGCCTGAAGGCCATCAAGGATTCGGTAGACGGAGGGAACTCCCCCGACCTGTCCAAGTCGGGCACGCGCCTGGACGGCCATGAGGCCATAGACGCCGTGACCATTCCTGCCATAATGGAAGAGGTCTCCGGGAAGCTTGCCGCCGGGGAAGACCCTGCGACGGCATGCCTGGCCCTGCCGAAGAGAATGAGGGTGAGGTTCAGCCTCACCGTACCCGTAAACACCCTCAAGAGCGGCAAGACCCTGCGTTGCTGGCTCCCCTTCCCCAGGAAGGATGTCGCAAGGCAGACGGAGGTCAGGTTCATTGAAGCCGGGGTGGACAGCACTGCCTATCCGCAGGACAGGATCGTGTTCTCGGATCCTTCCTGCGCCCACAGCAGCCTCTACATGGAAGCCAAGACCGACCGGTACCACGACGTCACCTTCTACGAAGTGTTCGAATACGTGTCACGGGGAGAATGGCATCCCCTCGAAAACGCCGTCATACTCCCTTACGACACAGGATCCGACCTTTACAGGGAATACACTTCGGAAAGGGAGAAACATGTCATCTTCACGGACAGGATCAGGTACCTGGCCGACTCGCTGACGCGCGGGATAACCGACCCCTACCAGCAGGCGAAGGCTATCTACACCTGGGTGGACGCCTTCCCATGGGCAAGCGCCCGGGAGTACTCGACGATCGAGAACATACCTGAATACGTACTCGGGTGCGGCCATGGAGACTGCGGTCAGGTAACCCTCCTGTTCATGACGCTCTGCCGCTGCAAGGGGATTCCGGCCCGCTGGCAGAGCGGCCTTATGATGCATCCGGGCTCCAAGAACCTCCACGACTGGTGCGAAGTTTACTTCGAGGGCTACGGATGGGTTCCCGTGGACCAGAGTTTCGGGGTCACTCCCTACGGCGGCTACTTCTTCCTCGGCGGCATTGAGCCCTACAGGCTCGTCGTCAACAACGATTTCTCCAGGGAGTTCTCGCCTGCGAAGAAGTACCCCAGAAGCGACACGGTGGATTTCCAGAGGGGAGAAGTCGAATGGGAAGGCGGGAACCTCTACTACAACCAATGGAGCTATCATTTCGAAATAGAATATCTCGACTGACCGGAAACCGGCCGGCCGGCATGATAAAAAAGAACCACGACGTTTACTACGAAACACAGACATAACACAGAAACTGTAACCTACATGGAGAGAATCATCGAATGCGTCCCGAACTTCAGCGAAGGCCGGGACAGGAATGTGATTGACAGGATCGCCGGGGCCATCGCCTCCGCAAAGGTCATTTCCGAAGGCAAGGAGATGAAAGTAAAGGTCCTTGACGTGGACCCCGGGGAAGCCACCAACAGGACTGTAATAACTTTCGTCGGCAGCCCTGAAGCAGTAGTGGAAGCCGCATTCCAGGGCGTCCGGTGCGCCGGCGCATTGATCGACATGAGCCGCCACCACGGAGCCCATCCACGCTCCGGAGCCTGCGACGTGCTGCCGCTGGTGCCGGTGTCAGGAGTCACGCTTGAGGAATGCGCCCGGATGGCCAGGAAGCTGGCGGAGAGGATAAGCACCGAGCTTGGGATTCCATGCTACTGCTATGAAGCGGCAGCCTTCAAGCCCGAGCGGAAGAACCTGGCCGTCTGCAGGGCCGGTGAATATGAAGCCCTGCCGGAAAAGATGGCCGACCCGGAGCGCAGGCCAGACTTCGGTCCCGCGGAATACAACGAAACCGTGAAGAAAAGCGGAGCCGTGAACGTGGGAGCAAGGAATTTCCTAATCGCAGTGAACTACAACCTCAACACGACATCAACCCGCAGGGCGATGGCAGTCGCCTTCGACGTACGCGAGAAGGGCCGCAAGGCAAGGGAAGGCGGATCCCTCACCGGGAAACTCATCAAGGACGAGAACGGCGAGCAGGTATGGATCCCCGGAACCCTGAAGGGCTGCAAGGCTATCGGATGGTACATTGATGAATATGGCATCGCACAGGTCTCGATGAACATCACGGACATCGACGCCGTTCCGCTCCACGTCGCCTACGAGGAGGTATGCCGCGCAGCTGCCGCCCGCGGCCTGAAAGTCACCGGAGTGGAGATAGTCGGCCTGGTCCCGAAACGCGTCCTCCTGGATGCAGGGAAATTCTACCTCGGGAAACAGCGGCGGTCCAAAGGCATCTCGGAAGAGGAAATCCTGAAGATAGCAGTCAAGTCCATGTCGCTGGACGACCTGAAGCCATTCAACCCGAAGGAAAAGGTAATCGAATACCTCATGGTGGATGAAGCTGAAGCGGCTGCCCGGGAACGGCTCGTACGGATGTCCGTGAAGGGTTTCGCCAAGGAGACAGCCTCCGAATCGCCAGCACCTGGCGGAGGTTCGGTCTCTGCCTGCATGGGGGCGTTCGGCGCCGCCCTTGCTACCATGGTCGCCAACCTTTCCGCCCACAAGCGTGGATGGGACGACCGCTGGGAGGAGTTCTCGGACGTTGCCGAGAAGGGACAGGCGGTCCTGGACGAACTGATATTCCTGATAGATGAAGACACTGCGGCATTCAACCGCATCATGGACGCCCTCTCGATGCCCAAGGGCACCGTGGAAGAGAAAGCCGCCCGGGCTGCGGCACTTGAAGAGGCGACCCTGTACGCCGCTTCCGTTCCGCTGAGGACGATGGAAGCATCACTCAAGGCTCTCCCGCTAGCGTTGGAAATGGCACGCAAGGGCAATCCCGCTTCGGCTTCCGACGCCGGGGTCGCCGCCCTGGCGGCAGTAGCCGGCATCCGTGGTGCAGCCCTGAACGTACGCATCAACGCCTCAGGGCTTTCGGACAAGACCCCTGCCGAACCTTTGCTCAGAAGAGCCGAAGAGATCATCGAAGAGGCCGTCGCCCTCCAGGACGAAGTGCTGGAGGAAGTGAACCGGAATATTTAGATTCTTCGCCCTGTGGGCTCTGGATGACAGGACCGACAGATCCTCCCGCCCTGCGGGCTCTGGATGACAGGCCCGGGAGCTCAAAGACCAAGCATATGAACAAATTCCAAGAAGAAATACTGGCGGGCATACCGGCTGAGCTGCCGGAGCCCAGACCTTACGATCCATCCATCAACCACGCACCCAGGCGCAAGGACATCCTGACGCCGGAAGAGAAGGTGCTGGCAGTGAAGAACGCACTGCGCTATTTCCCGAAGCGGCACCATGCCGTCCTGGCGAAGGAATTCGCTGCCGAACTGCGCGACTACGGCCGCATCTACATGTACCGCTTCAGGCCGTCTTACGACATCTATGCCAGGCCGGTCGATGAATATCCCGCCCGGAGCAGGCAGGCTGCGGCCATCATGGCCATGATCCAGAACAACCTTGACCCAAGGGTGGCGCAGCATCCCCATGAACTGATAATCTACGGAGGCAATGGCGCGATATTCCAGAACTGGGCACAGTACAGGCTGGTCATGCAGTACCTCGCCACGATGACGGACGAGCAGACCCTCGTGATGTACTCGGGGCACCCGCTGGGCCTGTTCCCCAGCCACAAGGATGCACCCAGGGTAATCGTGACCAACGGCATGGTCATCCCCAACTACTCCAAGGCCGACCACTGGGAGAAGTTCAATGCCATGGGGGTAAGCCAATACGGGCAGATGACAGCCGGTTCCTACATGTACATAGGTCCCCAGGGCATTGTCCACGGAACCACCATAACTGTCATGAATGCCGCACGGAAGCAGCTTAAAGCCAAGGGATTGGATAGCGAAGACCGAGGCGGGTTGCTCTTCGTTACGGCAGGTCTCGGCGGGATGTCGGGAGCGCAGCCGAAGGCCGGCGACATAGCCGGAGTGGTGAGCGTGACCGCGGAGATCAACCCTAAGGCCGCCCGTAAACGCTACGAACAGGGCTGGGTGGATGAGCTCCACACCGACCTTGACGGGCTCATCCCCCGAATCAGGAAGGCAGTGTCAGGCAAGGAAGTCGTCTCGCTCGCCTACGTGGGCAACGTAGTGGACCTGTGGGAACGGCTCGCGGACGAGGACGTCCACGTGGATCTCGGATCAGACCAGACATCCCTGCACAATCCCTGGTCGGGAGGCTACTATCCGGCAGGATTCACACTCGAGGAATCCAAGAGGATGATGGCCGAGGAGCCGGAACGCTTCAAGGAAGCGGTGCAAGCATCGCTGAGGCGCCATGTCGCCGCCGTCAACCGCCTGGCCGGAAAGGGCATGTATTTCTTCGACTACGGCAACGCCTTCCTTCTGGAGAGTTCGCGGGCCGGCGCCGACATCAAGAAGGCGGACGGGACCTTCCGCTACCCTTCATATGTCCAGGACATAATGGGCCCGCTGTACTTCGACTACGGGTTCGGCCCGTTCAGATGGGTGTGCATGAGTGAAAAGCCCGAAGACCTGGCAAAGAGCGATGCTCTCGCCGTGAAGGTCCTAGGAGAAATCGCCGCCACCGCCCCGGAAGAGATCGCCGGACAGATGCGCGACAATATCCACTGGATCGAGGAAGCGGGCAGGAACAACCTCGTGGTAGGTTCCCAGGCACGGATCCTCTATGCCGACTGCGAGGGCAGGACGAAGATAGCCCTGGCATTCAACGAGGCCATCCGCAAAGGGGAGATAACGGCACCCATCGTCCTGGGGCGCGACCACCATGACGTTTCAGGCACCGACTCTCCGTTCCGCGAGACGTCCAACATCTACGACGGTTCGCAGTTTACAGCTGACATGGCCGTCCAGAACGTGATCGGTGACAGTTTCCGCGGCGCCACCTGGGTGTCGATCCACAACGGCGGCGGAGTCGGCTGGGGAGAAGTCATCAACGGTGGTTTCGGAATGGTCATCGACGGGTCGGAAGATTCTGCCCGCCACATACGGGAAATGCTGTTCTGGGACGTCAACAACGGAATCGCACGGCGCAGCTGGGCCCGGAATGAAGGTGCCAGGAGTGCCATCGAAAGGGAAATGGCGAGAACACCGGGACTGAAGGTCACCTTGCCTGAACTGGCGGATGACGGAATGATAAGGAAAACATTGGAAGAACTATGACACACATCATATCAAAAGACCACCTGAGCCTGGAAAGGCTCAAGGCAATACTCGACAGGCACGACAAGGTCGAACTGGGGCCTGAAGCGGTAGCGGCAGTTGAGAAATGCCGCAGATACCTGGACGACAAGATGGAGGACGTGGAAAGGCCTCTCTACGGGATTACGACCGGATTCGGCAGCCTCTGCAACGTGACGATCCCGGCGGACAGCCTGTCCCAGCTCCAGTACAACCTGGTCGTCAGCCACGCCTGCGGCGCCGGAGAGACGGTCAGGCCCGAGATAGTCAGGCTCATGCTCCTGCTGAAGGTGCAGTCCCTGTCATACGGTCATTCAGGAGTCCAGCTTCAGACCATCCAGAGACTGATCGACATGTACAACAACGACATCCTGCCGGTAGTCTACCAGCAAGGTTCGCTTGGCGCTTCGGGTGACCTCGCTCCCCTCGCCCACATGAGCCTGCCGCTCCTTGGTTTGGGTGAAGTGATGTTCAAAGGACGGATCATGAGCGGAAAGGAGATGCTGGACGAGATGGGATGGAAGCCGATCACGCTCAAGTCCAAGGAAGGTCTCGCCCTGCTGAACGGAACCCAGTTCATGAGCGCGCATGCCGTGTGGGCACTGATCCAGTGCCACAGGCTCTCGCTTTGGTCTGACAAGATCGCAGCCATGTCGCTGGAGGCATATGACGGCAGGATCGAGCCATTCCTTCCTTTGACCCACATGCTCAGGCCCCACCGCGGCCAGATCGACACCGCGGCCAGGTTCATAGGGCTCCTTGAAGGCAGCGGGCTGATCCGGATGCACAAGGAACACGTCCAGGATCCATATTCCTTCAGGTGCATTCCACAGGTACACGGGGCGGTGAAGGACAACATCCGCTACGTAGAATCGGTGATCGAGAACGAGATCAATTCAGCGACCGACAATCCAAACATATTCCCTGACGAGGACATGATCATCTCGGCAGGCAATTTCCACGGGGAGCCGATCGCGATCCCGATGGACACCCTTGCGATCGCCATGGCCGAACTCGCGAACATCTCCGAAAGACGCATCTACCGGCTCATCTCCGGCCAGCGTGGCCTCCCTAAATTCCTGGTTGCCAATCCGGGGCTGAACAGCGGATTCATGATTCCCCAGTACACCGCAGCTTCCATAGTAAGCCAGAACAAAGGTCTCTGCTGGCCTGCATCGGTCGACTCCATCCCCTCATCCCAAGGCCAGGAAGACCATGTGAGCATGGGATCCAATTCAGCCACGAAACTGGTGAGGGTCATCGACAACTGCGAGGAGGTCCTCGCCATAGAACTCTTCAACGCTGCCCAGGCGCTGGACTTCCGCCACAAGATTTCCGGGAAGCTTTCTTCAGGGGCGATCGAAGGGTTGTTCGAGGAATACCGCAAGGTGGTTCCCTTCATCGACAACGACGTATACATGCATCCATTGATCAGCAAATCCATCGAATTCATAAGATGACGGTCATCAAGAACATCGGTGAACTGGCCGGTATCGTCCCCGAAGGCGTACTCCGGAAGGAAGGCGCCGCCATGGACGAACTTGTCTCCTTGAAAGACGCCTTCCTTTCCATCGAAGGGACCAGGATAAAGGACTTCGGGCCCATGGCGGATTGTCCAGTCCCGGGCGAGGGCGAAGAAATCCTGGACGCCGGGGGCGGAACAGTGATGCCGTCATTCTGCGACTCACACACCCACATCTGTTATGCAGGCACACGCGAGCAGGAATTCATCGACAAGATAAACGGCCTGGACTACGAACAGATCGCAGCCAGGGGCGGAGGGATTCTTAATTCAGCAGACCTTCTCCACGACACTCATGAGGAGGAACTGTTCGCACAGACCATGTCACGGGTGGATGAGGTTGTCGCAAAGGGGACGGGAGCCATCGAGATAAAGAGCGGCTACGGCCTCACGGTGGAAGACGAGCTGAAGATGCTGTGCGTGATCAAAAGGGTCAAGGAAAGTACACCCGCAACCGTGAAGGCGACCTTCCTGGGAGCCCATGCGGTCGGAAGGGCTTACAGAGGCAGGCAGGAAGCCTATGTGGACCTGGTCTGCGAGGAAATGATCCCGGCCGCCGTCTCGGAGGGACTGGCAGACTTCGTGGATGTCTTCTGCGACGAGGGCTTCTTCACGGTTCCCCAGACTGACAGGATACTCTCTGCCGGCGAAAGCTATGGACTGGCAGCAAAGATCCACGCGAACGAACTTGCCTGCTCAGGCGGGGTGCAGGTTGCAGCCAGCCACAACGCCTTGTCGGTCGACCACCTTGAAAGGACGACCGGCAAGGAGATAGAGGCCCTGATAGGCACCCGGACCATGCCCACCATGCTTCCGGGCTCATCGTTCTTCCTTGGGATTCCCTACGGACCGGCCAAGGCTTTCATCGCCGCCGGCCTGGGGTTGGCACTTGCCTCGGACTACAATCCTGGTTCGTCACCATCGGGGGACATGCGCTTCGTCATGGCGATGGGCTGCATAAAAATGCACCTGACTCCCGCACAGGCCTTCAATGCCTGCACCCTGAATTCAGCCTATGCGATGGGTGTGTCGGACTCCCTGGGATCCATAACGAGGGGGAAGAAAGCGAACCTGATCGTCACCACCCCGCTCCCCTCACTGGCTTTCATTCCATATTGCCACCAGACTCCTTTCATACGGGAAGTCATCCTCTGCGGCAAGACCGTCTGAAGCCGGGATACGGCAGCCTACTTGAAATTGAACCGGAGACCGAAAGACAGGACGAAATCCAGCGGGTGCTCCTTGTAGAAAGTCTGCAAACCGGACTTGTCGTCGAAATGGTAGCTGACACCAGGGGCTGCATAAAGGCCTATGGCAGGTGTCACATTGAACTGGAAGCCTGCGGTGGCGTTCAGTGAGAACAGCCATGGCTCCACGGTAAGGCCGGTCTTTTCTGGATCGGTCAGGTTGTCACCGCTCAGGACATTCACGGTCGTGGTCCTGACATCGGCGCTGATGCATTTGGCGGCGATGGCACCGCCGCTGAGATAGGCCGTCATCCATCTGTTCCTGAACACGTCGGCGGTGAGGTTCAGCGGAAGGCCAAGATACCTGAGCGTCTGCGATTCCTCCGTCCGCGTCGTTCCAGAAGTGGTATCGAAAGAGCTGCGGAGGACTGAATATGCCAAACCAGTCTCGACCCCGAACCTCCAGAAGACAGGTATGTGCACCAGCACCTCGGCCCGCACTGGCCTCTTGTGCACGGTGGTATTGGTCACGCTTGGAGCCTGGGCAGCGAACATCGTGCGGGAGGAGCCTGAAAATTCCGGAACCTTTGCACTGGACGGAGCTCCATGGTAGAACTGCCTGGTGTCAAATGTGCTGGAGGTCTCGCTTGAGGCGGTTCCTCCTCCAAGGGAAAGCTTCAGTTGCAACCTTCCGCCGCCGTTTCCAGACTCATCCATGGATGCGGACAGGTAGTCTGACCAGTCCTCGCCGTCATGGCTGCCGGAGTATCCTTCAAGAGGGTCGCCTTCATCCAGGAGGCCGGCCTCTGCGACGGCCTTACGGTCATTGTTGTCAGCGGAGACAGCCGCATCTTCGGCCGGAAGAACGTCGTCCTGAAGGACGGCTGCCTCTTCCTCCGGGGAAGTGGCGGCCTGACCTCGAAGATCCTGTGACGGGACGGCTGCCAGGATGTCTTGCGCCTGAGCGACAAGGCGCGAATCGGCGGAAGCATCAGAAGGAGCCAGGATTCCATGGTTGACTGAAGAAGAAGGAATTGTTTTTGGGGAATCCTGGTTCTCCTGAATGCTGCCGGCATCACTGCCAACTTCGGTTAATTGGTTAGGGTTATTAGGATCAATGGTAGACTTCTGTCCGTTCCTTGCCAGCTGGGTGCCGGCCAGGACCACAGCTGCCAGCGCAGCTGCCACCGCCGCAGTACGCAAGACCCACGGAAGGATGACCGTCCTGCGGGTCCTGGGTACATCCAGTGAAGATTCGATACCTCTCCACAGACCTTCAGGGGCGGATTCCTCGAAATCCTCCATTTTGTCCCTGATGTCATCCAACCAGTCTCTATCCATCGTTTCTTCTGTTTCTGAACTGTTCTATCTTTTTTGCCAGTATAGCCCTGGCCCTGTGCAGCTGCGATGCCGATGTGCCCTCCGTGATTCCAAGCTCGGCGGATATCCGCCTGTGGCTCCACCCCTCGAAAACGTACAGGTTCAAAACCGTCCTGTAACCTTCCGGAAGATCCTTGACCATGGCCTGAATCACCTCGGGTGGGATATTCCCGACATCCATCTCGCCCTCCGGATCGTCCTCCACCACATCGGGCAGCTCCCACTGGTATTCGACCGTACCGTGACGACGCCTGTTCCTCAGGAACTTGAGAGACTCATTGACCGCTATCTGCCGCATCCAGGCCTTCAGCGAGCCAGCGCCCCTGTACTCGAACCTGTCCAAGGATGAGAAAATCTTCACGAAACTGTCCTGAAGGACATCCCGCAGCTCATCCCGGTCGGGCAAGAACCTGGAACAGGTGGCAGCCAGATACTTCGAATAGCAGTCGTATATCCGCTTCATCGACGTCCTGTCGCCACTGCGCGCACGCTCGACGAGAACTCTCTCACTCTCTGACGCCAAATCACCCATCGGAGCCGGTTTCATCCATCATTGCCGTGTCACCACTGATGAAAGGGATCATGCAGCCTCCCTTGTCATAGGACATCCAGTGGAAACTGATTCTTACCGGACTTCCTCCATCTCCCGATTCCGGTATGAAAGGGCTTACCCTGAATGCGAGGATCTTCTCGATCCAGTCTTTGCCCTTATCGCCGTTTTTGTCGTGAAGGAAATACACCCGGGTAGGATCGTTCTTGTCCACCAGAAGCGAAAACCTGTGCTTGTCAATGGACTTCTTGTTTCCCTGGACGGCAAAATGAATGGTCATGTAGCCATCTTCGAAGACAGTCTGCCAATCAGTGTAGAGTACTACCGGATCGCAAAGGGAAGGCTTTACAGCCTCCGTGGCATCCTCTGTCTTGATGCCCTCGATCCAGTTGACCCTCACCTTCTTGGTGAAATCCTCGCTGGCCTCTGACAACTCTGAATAGTTGATGAGAGCCCTTACTTCCTTGGAAAAAGCAGTCCTCCAGCCGACCGGCTCGAGTGTCGTCGCCCACCCCAGCTGGAAGTAAATCACCCCTGCATCAGTCTTCTTTACGGTGACGATGCCATTGGGATCGACCGCCTCGTCCATCTCCACTTCCGGAGCCATGTCAGTCTCATAATCCGCACATGAAGCGAAAAACGAGAAGACTGCCATGACGGTGCAAAGGAAAGCGATCGGGGTTCTCTTCATCTTCTTCAGCGTCTCACTGTTCATAGTCTTTCCAAATAACTAAATCCATCGGACGGGAAACCTTGCACGGAAAAGCGAAAAAAAAGAAGGCGCCTCCTTCCCGGGGGTAAAGGCGCCTTGAACGACTTTCCGTAAGACGGATTATTTGTTCTGCTCCTTGAGAAGGTCGCGGATCTCCTCGAGAAGGACAACATCGTCCGGTTTGGGAGCCGGGGCCGCAGGAGCTTCCTCCTTGGGCTTGCGAAGCTTGTTGATTCCCTTGACCACCATGAATATGCACCATGCGATGATAAGGAAGTTCACAATCTCCTGGATGAAGTTACCGTAGTTGAGGGCCACTTCCGGCTTCACAACTTCCTCACCCTGCATGACCGCATGGTGGAGGATGACCTTGAGTTTCGTGAAATCGAATCCCCCGATAAGGGCGCCGACGCAGGGCATGATTACATCATTGACCATGGAGGTCACGATCTTGCCGAAAGCACCGCCGATCACGACACCGACTGCCATGTCGAAGAAATTGCCTTTAACTGCGAATTCCTTGAATTCAGACCATAATTTTGCCATAACTTGAATTATTAAAGGGTTGCTATAAAACTGTCAGCTTCATCCAACGAATCAAGTTTCCCAACGTCCATAAGTTTAAGATGGTCCGGAACCACTCCGTAGATCGGGTGGACGGCGCATTCACGAAGATAGAAGTCCACTATCGGGAACTTCTCGGGCCAGGCATCCTCTTCGAAGATGTCGAACACCTTGCCACAGATGTAATGGATGCCGGCGAAGGCCAGCATCCTGTAACGGGATGGGTCGATGGCCCCGTAGGGGCTTCTGACCTCCCCGGTAGCGACATTCGTCCACCCCGCCAGCCGCATCCCGTCGTCGAAGAGGAAATACCGGCTGGTCCTGCGTTCACTGACCAGTATGGTCGCGAGCGCATCCGGCCTTGCCTGGCCGACGAACCACCTGACGTCAAGGTCCGACAGGATGTCGACGTTGTGGACAAGGAAGTCACCTCCTTCCAGTAAAGGCCTGGCGTGGCGGATTCCTCCACCCGTCTCGCGCAGCAGGTCCCTCTCATCCGAGAAGGACACCTTGATGCCGAAATCGTCCTGGTCATGGACATAGGCCTCGATCGAATCGGCGAAATGGTGGACGTTGATGACCAGGTCGTCCACCCCCGCATCCTTGAGCTTGCTGACGACATGGTACAGCAACGGTTTCCCTCCCACGGGCACAAGTGCTTTCGGAAGAGTATCGGTAAGGGGCCTGAGCCTCGTACCAAGACCGGCTGCGAACACCAATGCTTTCATCTACAGTATCTTCTCGATGTCCAACTCACGGTGGCAGACTGTTATCTTGATGTCGAACCTGTCTGCAAGATGCTGCGCAAGATGCTCTGCACAGTAGACCGAGCGGTGTTGTCCCCCGGTACAGCCGAAGCACACTTGCAGGTGCGTGAACTTCCTTTCTATGAACACCTTGACATGGTTGTCAACCATCCCGTAGGCGTTCTCCAGGAATTTCGTTATGCCTCCGTCGTCCTCCAGGAACTTTATCACCTCCGGGTCGAGTCCGGTAAACTGCCTGTAATGCTCATACTTGCCCGGATTGTTGATTCCACGGCAGTCGAACACGTAGCCCCCGCCGTTTCCTGACTTGTCGACAGGGATCCCTTTCTTGTAGGCGAAACTGTAGATCTGGACTTCAAGACGCTTGTCCTCGGCGATTTCGTTGAACTGTGACATCGTCGTGAGTTTCGTGAGGATCCCGTTGAGGTACGGGTAATCCGAGAAGGGTCTCTGAAGGAGCTTGCGAAGGTTGCTCAGGGCATAGGGGACGCTGGCGAGGAAATGCGGCTTCTTCTCGAAATATCCCCTGAAACCGTACGCGCCCAGGACCTGGAGCGTCCGGAAGAGCACAAACAGCCTGAGTCTCTCATAGAAGTGTTCCTCGTCCACCTGCATGTATCCCTTCAGGGCGGTCAGGTAAGTCTGGACCATCTCCTTGCGGAGATTCTCGGGATAGCGGGACTTGGCCTGCCAGACGAAGGAAGCGACATCGTAGTAGATGGGACCTTTCCGGCCGCCCTGGAAGTCGATGAAGTAGGGCTCCCCGTCCTTCAGCATCACGTTCCTGGCCTGGAAGTCCCTGTACATGAAGGTATCCCCCATGTCCTGCATCAAGTCGTCCTTGAGCCTCTCGAAGTCATCCTGGAGCCTCGCCTCGTTGAATTCAAGCCCTGTCGCCTTGAGGAAACAGTACTTGAAATAGTTGAGGTCGAACATCACCATCCTCTCGTTGAACTCCGGCTCCGGATAGCAGACCGACCAGTCAAGCCCCTGGGCGCCGCGGAACTGGATCTTCGGGAGCATCTCCATCGTGTGGCACAGGAGCATGCATTCATAGGAACTGTATTCCCCGCTCTCGCGTCCCTGGCTGACAGCCTTGTAGAGCTGGTTGTCACCCAGGTCCTCCTGGATGTAGCGCATCCCGTCATCGCTGACGGCAAGCACCTTGGGAACCTTGATGAACTTCTTCCTGAAATGCCTTGACAAGGAGATGAAGGCATTGTTCTCGTCCTTGTTGGTCCCTATGACACCGATAAGGGAGATATTCCCGCCCTTGAGGCGGAAATATCTCCTGTTGCTTCCTGAAGAATTGAGTTCTTCTGTTTCTTTTACCGGTCTCCCTGTGTACTTTTCAAACAGTTTCTGCAGTCCTTCCATCTATGAATCAGTAAAGATCATTGTAGGTCACTCCGTTGGAGTAGTAGTCGTATTTCTTCGCGAGGTTACCGTACATCTGCCCGAGAACCTCGAGGTAAGGAGTACCTTCGACGAGGGTCACCCTGTAGACGGTGTCATCCACCTTGTAGAGATCGACTCCATCGATGGTGATGGTGTCGTAGTCGTCAGGGAGCGAAGTCACCAGGGCGCCTGCAGGAGGGACGATCACCTCGTACTTGCCATTGGCGTTGACGATGTAGAAGACACCGTCCTGGTAGAAGTACTCCTTGTCGGCATAGGCGAAGCTCTGCACGATTCCAAGTCTGTTTGCCAGTGAATATGCGTCATTGGCCCTTGTCGTGTTGAGGGCTACCGCCCTGTTCTGTGCCGCGATGGTGGCGTTGTTCTGCGCGATGATGCGGTTCTGCTCATCTATCAGTCTGTTGTTGGCATTGATTGCCTTGTACATCCTGTAGGTGTTGTTGTAGTAGGAGAAGCGGACGATGTCGAATACGAGATTCGAGACTGCGATGTCGATGCATACTCCGAAAGGAGGCCTGCAGACTACGTAGTAGCCGCCGTAAGGTCTGTAATAGATCCCGTTGTAGAGGCAGTAGTCGATTCCCCAGTAGTGGACTCTCCTGAACTCAGGAGGGAGGAAGTTGACGCGGTAGCCGTAATAGTGGGGGGCATGTCCCCAGAAGTGGGAAGGACGGTCGTAAGGCATGAAGTCACGCTCGCGGGGAGGGATGCGGTGGACGTTGCGGTCCTCGCCGATCCTCATGAAGTCGCTCGAGCGCTCGTTCATGACGTCCGCTCCCCTGCCGCCTCCGACGGGTGCAAGTCCGCCCCTGGTTGCGTTGCCTACGGCACGCTCCCTTCCAGCGTCCCCTGCCATGCGGGAGGAACTGCTGCGGACAGCCGAACCTTCACGGACGGAAGATGATGAAGTGGAAGAACCTCCCAACGGTCTTGCCACGCGGGCTCCGGAGCTGCGGGAGGAGGATCCGCCGGCTGCGGAAGATGCGCTGCTCCTGGAGGAAGAACTCCTGGAGGAGGATTCGCTTGCCGAAGAAGAACTCCTGGATGAAGACCCGCTGGTTGCGGAAGAGCCGCTGCTCCTGGAGGAAGAACTCCTCGAAGTGGTGGTCCCGCTGCTCCTGGATGAACCGGTGTTGCGGTTCTGGTTCTGGCTTCCGGCATTGTAAGTCGGAGAAGTACTCCTTGCGGAAGATCCGCTGGTCGCGGAAGAGCTCCTGGAGGAGGATCCGCTGGTTGCGGCAGAGCCGCTGCTCCTGGAGGAAGAACTCCTCGAAGTGGTGGTCCCGCTGCTCCTGGACGAACCGGTGTTGCGGTTCTGGTTCTGCGAACCATAGGAAGGTGAAGTACTCCTTGAAGATGATCCGCCGGTCACGGAAGAACTCCTGGAAGAGGAACTTCCGAGGCTTGCTGAACTTCTGGACGAGGAGCTCCTTGAGGAGGACCCCATGGAGGAAGAACTGCGGGAAGCGGAACTATTCTGTGAAGAGGTGGTGCTCCTTGAGCTTCCGCCCGAAGAGCGTCTTGCCTGAGAGTAAGAATCTACAGGGAATGCAACCATAGCCAAAGCTACTGTCGATGCGGCTGCAAACTTGATGATGTTTTTCATATTCCGGCGGTTTTAGTGTGGTTTACTTGTAAATGTAGTACTTTCGAGAGAGTTTCTTGAAAGCTTCCACATCCTTCGACCAGTAATCGATGATGTCTTCGACTTTCAGCCTCTTCTCGAAATTGGTTCTTACATAATCCGTACCACAAACCTTGTCGAACATGTTATTGCGTCCTGAGGACAGTCTGAAGGGGTTTTTCTCGGGATAAAGCTCGTTAACCGCCTGCATCACATAGAACTGGGTCATGGTCAGGCAGGCCGCTCCGTAGTCCGTGTAATGGTACTGCACGCCATGGAGGAGCTTGTCCTTGTCGGCGCCGAACAGGGGCTTGTAATGTATGGTCCTGAAGGCCACTCCCGGAAGGGCATAGCTGTCCAGGCGCTCCTTCAGGGCGTCGGCGTCTATCCATTCGGCCGCGAATACGCAGAAAGGAAGCGTGTAGCCGACCCCGATGTTGAGGTACCCCTGGAATTCCCCGGCAATGCCGGCGGTAGGATAACCGACCGCATTCTGGGGGAAAGGGATGTTCGGCGACGGGAGGACCCATGGAAGTCCGGTGTCCTCGTAGAGCATATTCCTTGTCCATCCGTCCATCGGGATGACCGAAAGCTTGCACTTCAGTGGCTTCTCGTCCCCTTTCTCCCCGCAGTTGAGTCCCTCCTCGTTGATCAGGACCGCAAGTTCGCCGACCGTGAGACCGTAGACGTAGGGTATCTTGAATTCGCTCACGAAGGAGTGGAAACCGTCTTCGACCAGGCAGCCTTCCACCTTGTCGCCTCCCAGGGGGTTAGGACGGTCGAGGACCATGACCTCTATTCCCTGTTCGGCGCATGAGCGCATCATCAGGCCTAGCGTGCTGATGAAAGTGTAGGAACGGCTGCCCACGTCCTGTATGTCGTAGACCACCACGTCAAGTCCCTTCAGCATGGCGGGAGTAGGCTTGCGCGTGGCTCCATAGACCGAATAGACCGGTATTCCTGTCTTGGGGTCGCTGGCATCGGTGACTTTCGCTCCGGCATACGCATCGCCGCGGACACCATGTTCCGGAGCGAAGAGAGCCTTCAGTTCGACTCCCGGTGCGGAAGCGAGTATGTCTATGGTGGAACGAAGGTTGCGGTCCACTCCCGAAGGATTGGTCACCAAGCCTACCTTTTTTCCGACGAGTCCTTCAAAGCCCCTGGATTCAAGGACTTCAATGCCGGGGCGTACCTGCGAACGGAGCGGAAGGCAGGCCAGCAGCAAAGCCGCAGCGGCTATAAGGGTCCTACTGTTCATTGTCTTTTGATTTATTCTCTACTGACTTCCCGAAGGAAGGGTCTATCTTTATGAGAGCGGTCACTGCGAAGGTTATGACGCAGAAGACCATCACCAGGATGAAGAAGTCATGGTAGCCGAGCCTGTCGGCAAGGTAGCCGGAGACCATCCCGGGAAGCATGAGGCCGAGATAGGTGATGCCCGTGCAGATCGAGTAATGGCTCGTCTTGAATTCCCCGGCGCTGAAATAGAGCATGAAGAGGGTGAGGGCGGTGAAGCCGAAGCCGTAACCCAGCTGTTCGATGAATATGCAGGCCGTCACGAGACCGAGGCCTGCCTGATGGCCGGAACTGAGGTAGACGTACACGAGGTCCGGTAGGGTCAGGGCGAGGACCATCGGCCAGAGCCACTTCCTGACACCGTCGCGGCTGGCAAGGATTCCACCCAGTATCCCTCCCGCGAGCAGCCCTATCACTCCGATGGTCCCGTAAGCCAGTCCATACTGCTCGGGACTCAGGCCGAGGCCGCCTTCAGCCGCCGGACGGAGGAGGAAGGTCGGGCTCATCTTCGTCAGAAGCGCTTCAGGGAAGCGGAACAGAAGGAGGAAGAGCATTGCGACTATGGTCTCCTTGAGGGGGAACTTGGTGAAATACGTCGACAGGGAACGCCCCAGCATCCTGAAGGTCTCGGCGGAGGTCAGGGAGCGGGACTTGTCATCGGGGCTCTGCGGCATCCTGAACTTGTGGTAGAGGGCGAAGGCGATGAACAGACCGGCCATGCCGAAGAAGACCAGGCTCCAGGAATATGCGATGCCGGTGTACTTCTGGAGGAGGCCGGCGACGGGTACGAGGACTCCGTTCCCGAATATTACGGCAAGGCGGTAGAACGTGTTCCTTATCCCTACGAAGAATGACTGCTGGTGGTCGTCCAGTTCTATCATGTAATAGCCGTCCGCGGCTATGTCGTGGGTCGCACTGGAGAAGCCCGTCAGGAAGAGGAAGAACATGATGCACTCGAACCACCAGGAGGTACCGATCGTGAACGCGATTCCGGCGAATGCGGCCCCCAGGAGCATCTGCATCGCTATCACCCACCATCTCTTGGTCTTGAATATGTCCACGAAGGGGCTCCAGAGGGGCTTTATGATCCAAGGAAGCTGCAGCCAGCTGGTGTAGATGCCTATGGATGTGTTTGACATTCCCATCTGCAGCATGATGACGACAGACAGGCCGGTGACGATGACGTTGGGCAGGCCCTCGGCGATGTAGAGTGTCGGAATCCACGACCACGGCGACGGCCTGCGGCGTTTCTGAGGCACTTCCGGAGAGATGTCCCCGGCGGAGGCCTTGTTCAATTCGTTCATCTTGGCAATCGAAACTTTATCCTTGTAAATATAGGAATTATTTCGATTCTGCCAAAAGCGTCGAGCCCGGATAGTAATGCGAAAGGATCTCTTCGAATGTGAAGCCGCGCGAGGCCATCACCGCAGCCCCGATCTGGCAAAGGCCGACGCCATGGCCCCATCCTTTGCCGTCGAGCACAAGGGTGTCTCCTTCCCAGGAAACGTCAAAAGCTGAGCTCTTCAGGTGGGACTCGGAGAGCCAGCGCCTGATTATCAGCTCTTTTCCGATAACCATGGTCATCTTGGAGCCAACCACCTTGAGCTTGCTGATACGGCCTGATCCTCCCCTCTCAAGGGGGATCAGGTCCTGGATTTCGCCGAAATCCAGCCCGGACCTCCTGGCCACCAGGGAGGACACTTCATCCCTGGAGTAGCGCACCGTCCAGCGGTAGAAGTCCCTTGTCTCAAGGTCATAGTCGTTCAGCACCTGTGAAAGGATCCTTTCATCGGAGGTGTTGCAGAACGGATCGCCTCCCGGTGCCCATCCCGGAGTGTCGGGCAACGACCGCAGGTATGGATATTCCTTGTCTTCCCAGCAGGTGCCGAAGGTCTCCATGATGCCGCCGCAGCATTTCGAGAAACGCGCGTCCACTATGTCCGTCCCGCAGACAAGGACCATGCCCCAGGTCTGGTCGATAGCCTTCCGGACCGTGTCGCCGACGGCCATGGACAGGCCTTGGTAGCGCTGGCAGTGGTCGTCTGCGCAGACATCGAAGAGGGTATGGTCTTCGTGGTCGAACCACTTGATGTATTCCTTGACTCCGGGGGCCTCCCCCTCCGCGCTCCTCCCAAGGATCGAATCCACGTGGGTGAGTACTGCTGGAAGGGTCTGCGGGACTCCGGGCACGGCGGGGCCTTGATTTTTCCGGCGTTCCCTGTTGGAAACCTGCGCCATCACCCAGGAACGGGAGATGACGGCATGGGCCTTCAGGAACTCCAGTCCCGCAGAGGATTTCATCTCGGATGAGATGACGCTGAGAAGGTAGTCCTCCACACCCACCACGTTGACCGCCGTGACGTGATTGTTCTCCACTATGAATTTCAAGGTACCGGCGAAACGCTGGGTGACCTTCCTCTGCCAGTGGAAATCCACGCCGATCGTCACCCCGTACAGGATGAAAGACGGCTCTGCGAACATGGTAGACTCGGTCTGGGCTTCAAAGGTGAGTTCGTCGTAGAGGGCTCCGTTGTATTCGATCCTGCCCTCCTTGTAACTGACCCGCTGGGGTCCGGCACCGTCGGAAACTATCTCGAACTCTATCATGTCGCCAGACATGACACCTACTTCAAGGGTCCGCTGAGTGCGCGTCAGCCGCCAGATGATACCGTCCTGGACCTCCGGGGAAACACTGACCTCGGCGAGCATTTCCCCAAGGAGAGTGCCGTCGACCTTATCGAAATCTTCTTCGCGGGTGCAGATGAAGACTCCTGCCATGTCGGCGCATCCGGGGCTCATGGCCAGATGGTCCCCGGAAGTGGAACAATAATGATGGGACCTGTGCTTCTCCCTGAAAACCACGACACTCCTGTACTCCCCTGCCTTGAACCATGTCACAAGGTTGAATCTGGGCTCGCTGTCCCCTTCCTTCACGGGCGCGCAGTCCAGGAGCCTGTAGAAAAGCTTCGTCATGGACTTTGCGGTTCGGGCATGAAGGAAGAAAACTCCCGGAACGTACTGCGCCAGATGGTAAAGGCGGGCCTCCTTGACAGAAGCCAGGGGAGGCGGGACGGTGCCGGTCCTTCCGTCAAGGACCGAATCCACCTTGGCCTGCAAAGGCATAAGCCCTGAAGGACACGCCTGGAAGTGCATGTGGTCGGGAGCGGAGGCTCCGCTCGCCGGTCCGTTGTAGAAGCAGCAATAACCCTGGTTCTGCCTTACGAAATCGAGACTGTCCTGGTAACGGTGCCAGATCGATTGGGGGATGTGCGCGGTACTTGAGATGACCAGATGCGAAGGGAATATCGGGTAAGGGTTGAGAGTGACCCTGTACTTGCGCCCTTTCCTTCCTTCGAAATCGATGTTGTACTGCTCCGGGGGCCTGTTTTCCGGGCACAGGAAGCAAGGACGCGAAGCGATGGACTCCTTGTCCAGGGACGCCTCTGAAGAGATCTTGCGGCACGGGTTGTACTGGATGGTCACCCCGAGCCCTCCAATATCGACGGTCTTGGTACGGACCCTCTTGAGGTTGCGGTAGTTCTCGGCGGCAAGCGGCCAGACTGACAGCTGGTCCTTGATGAATTTTCCAATCGAGTTTTCCATCAGAGAAGAGATAGCAGTCTGTCCCGTATCATTCCGAACTCATGTTCGAAGTTGGGTGTGAACACATTGGCTCCGGTGGCCGCCTGGATGTCCGACATCTTCCAATACCTGCCTTCGCTCACCTCGTCGTTGGAAGGACGGAGGTCAAAACTTCCGACGGTGGCGAAAACGTTGACCAGTTCCCTCTCCCGCCTCGACTCCCAGACATATGACAAAAGGTACACCGGGTTGAATTCCTTGAAGCCAAGCTCCTCGGAAGCCTCACGGTAAAGTGCGGCCTCCAGAAGCTCCCCATATTCGACATGGCCACCTACCGCAGTGTCCCACCTCCCCGGCAGAAGGTCCTTGTGGATCGACCTCTTCTGGAGGAAAACATTCTCCATCCTGTCTATTATGTGGAGATGGACGACCGGATGGAGGAGTTTCGATCCTCCGTGGGCATAACTCCTGGAGCATTGGCCCGTCACAAGACCGTTCTCGCAGACGACAGGGACCATTTCCCCATCGGTCCTCGCTGAATCCCCCGGCCTCTCCACGGTGGGAAGCGGGAGGACGGTCGCCGGCTCTACAGGATAGATGAGTTCAAACATGGCTTGTCAGGCTAATGCGAAAAGAATCAGCAACTGGGCGACAAGCACCCTGAGGAACATGGAAAGAGGATAGACCGTCGCATAGTTCACCGATGGATAGTCGGTGCCGTAGGCCTCCTGCGAGAAGGCCAGGACGGCCGGGTCGGTCGTGCTTCCGGAGACAAGGCCGCAGATCTGGTAGAAATTGAGATGGCAGGCGTACCTGGCCACGAGCCCTACCGTCAGGACCGGTATGAAAGTAATCAGGGCGCCGTAAAGGATCCACCAGTAGCCTCCTCCCAGGATGGATCTTACGAAGTTCTGTCCCGCACCGAGCCCCACGGCTGCCATGAAGAAGGATATTCCTATCTCCCGGAGCATCATGTGCGCGCTCCTGGTGGTGTAGATGGTGATCTTGTATCTCGGGCCGAAGCAGCCAAGAAGGATGGCTACGATGAGAGGGCCGCCTGCAAGACCGAGCTTCACGGGCTGCGGTATCCCGGGGAAGCGGATGGGGAGGAATCCGAGGAGGATTCCAAGGGCGATTCCGATGAAGATGGGGACGAGGTTCGGCTTGTCGAGGTTCGTCAGCTTGTTGCCGATGACCTTGGAGATCTCGTCCATCCCTTCTTCCGGTCCGACGACTTTGATCCCATCCCCTACCTGGAGATAGAGGTTGGGCCTGGCGACGAGTTCCAGCCCGTTGCGTATGACCCTGGTTATGTTGACACCGTAGAGGTGCCTGATGTCCAGGTCCTTGAGCTTCTTCCCGTTGACTGCCGGATTAGTGACCACCATCTTCCTGCTGACCAGTTTGGACTTCATTTCCTGCCAGTCGCCAAGATGCATGGGGACCTCCTTGCCGAAAAGGATCCTGGTGGTGTCGACATTGTCCTGGGTCGTAACGACCAGGAGCTTGTCGCCGAGTTCGAGGACAGTTTCAGAACCCGGGATCATCACGGTTCCGTTCCTCAGCATCCTGGAGACGACGATTCTGTTGCCCATGTCCTTTATGACGGTCCCGAGCTGCTGGCCCACGACTGCAGGATTGGCGACTTCACAATGCATCCTCCTGGCATGTCCCTCGGAATCCTCCTCGTCGTCGAGAAGGTTTCTTTCCTTGTCCAGGTCTATCTTGAAAAGCGACTTGAAGGCAATAAGGAGGGCGATCACCAGAAGCACTCCCAAAGGATATGCCACCGCATAGGCGGAGGCCAGGCCTGAAGACGCGGCTGCGGCCTCACCGGGAGCCTTCCCGGCGGCAAGCATGACGTCAGAGATCGTCTGCTGCGCGGCACCAAGGCCCGGAGTGTTCGTCACGGCGCCGGACATCACTCCCACCATGGTTGAAAGCGACTCTCCGGTTATGAAATGGATGCAGACCGTCACTGCGACAGCCAGGAACACCATCATGACCGCCAGCAGGTTCATGGTCAGCCCCCCGTGCTTGAAAGAATGGAAAAAGCCCGGACCCACCTGGAGGCCTATCGAGAATATGAACAGGATTAGGCCGAAATCCTTCATGAAATTCATCACGGTAGCATCCACCCTCACTCCGAAGTGACTCATTATGATGGCGACGAAGAGTATCCAGGTGGAACCGATAGTGACGCCTTTGACTTTCAGGCGGCCGAGATAAAGGCCGAGGGAGATTACTGCTGCGAATATGAGGATGGAATGGGCAATGCCGGTACCAATGAAAAGATCCTTCATTCAAACTACTGATTTAACGATGTTTCCGGGATGTCTTGCAGGTGGTTAATGATCTGAAGTTCTTCCGGGGAGTACAACAGGGAATCCACGAAGCCGGGAGCGACTCTTGAGAGGATTATGAACGCTGCCAGGAGCAGCACCGCCGTCGCGATGGTGCAGGCAAGGATGATCCACGCGGTCTTCCAAGGGTTGCGGGAAGTCCTTCTCCGCTGGGTCGGTGCCTTTGAAGAGGCAGGTCCGACGGAGGGCGGAGGGACATCCCCGACAGGTCCGGGGACCTCAGCCACAGGCTCAGGTACGGGGACCTCTGCAGCTACAGGAGGGACGGACGGATCCGGAGCGGAGCCGGACACTTCTTCCGGCTCGGTCCTGACGATCTTCTCCAGTTCGTCCACCGCAGCGGACACCTCCTCAGGCGTTTCCTCATGGGTCTTGAGTGAGACCGGTTCGAGCCCGAATCCATATTTATAGATCTCCAGGTCCTCATCGGCGATGAAGAAAAAGGCATTCTCGCGCGTAGCACGGAGCCGGCCCAGACCAGGGAACACGGCAACCTTCTTCGACTCGAGGGTATTCCGCAACTCGGATATGAAGCCTTCAAGTTCATATTCCGTCCTTTCCAGGCTCTCCCCAAGGACCTGCGAGCAATGTTCGACAAGCAGCCTGCCATCGCCTTTCCTTTGACGGAACACCAGGCGACGGTAGGGAGGATTGATCGTGTAACCTTTGTCGGAGAAAGTGGAGGGCATGGATTCGGAGACGAAAGTCCCGAGACCGGGCAGGTTCACTTCGTCATTATCAAGGATCAAATCCCTGATGATCTTTGAAAAAAGAGTTATATCCATTGTCGCTCCTGACATTTTCGACGCAAAGGTACACAAAAAAAACTCAAAAAAATTTGGATAAACGGGTTTTTGTTGTACCTTTGCAATCCCGAAACGACGACTGTCGGATTGAAGGAAAAAATTCCTCAATAGCTCAGTTGGTTAGAGCACCTGACTGTTAATCAGGGGGTCGTAGGTTCAAGTCCTACTTGAGGAGCACGGAGCAAGCACTTCAAAAAGTGCTTGTTTTTTTATTATCTTTGTCAACATGAAACGCTTTGGAAAGATTTTCCTCCCCTTGCTGGCAATAGTCGTTGGCATCCAGATGTTGGGTGCCGTCGTTTTTCGGTGGTGTGAAGAAACAGAGGCGGAAGGGTTCGTCGTTTTGCTTTTCTGCATCCTTTGTTTATTCGTTTCAGCATCTTTTCTTGCCGACAAAGTAGGCAAAAAGAATCCCGATAGTGCTACACCGTTGGTGTTCTCCTCTTTATTCTGTTTAGCTTTCATGTTTGAGCGACCTGGAATTGTATGGTATATTCTTCTTTTGATAGACCCTTTCCTGATGGCGGCCGCAACATTCTGGGCATTTCGCGAGAAAGAGAAAATCCAATTTGCAAAAGAGAAAGAGGAATCTGTGCTGAAAGAGCAGGCACGCGGTTACCTAAACAGGTTCAAAGCATCAATCAACAGGCAGTATTTCGTCATATCCCATGTTGAAAGCAAGGATGTTCTCTATGAGATGGATGACGACTGTTTGCTGTTCCAGCTCCCAGATGGCCGTCATTTTGTCCTTTTGAAACAGCCTCGGAGTGCTTTGATGTACCAGCATTTGTTAAATGCTTTCAGGAATGAAGTAAAGGAGGATTTGGATGTTATCGGATATATTGACAGCGGTGGGAAGAATGCGACACGCATGGTTCTTGCGGACAGTTTAGGTAACCGCCGTAAATACACAAAAGGGACTGCATCATATATCCCGTTTGATTTCTCTCTTCTTGATGGAGCCTATCCTATCGTCTCATCATAGCCAAAAGAGTAACCTATCATCTTAAATCGGGGATTACTTTCTTGAGCCCATGCTAACTTGTTTCAACAAAGGAAGCAACCATTCGTGATTCTCATTAATGAACTCCACTACCTTCAAGAAATCCCTCCACAGGTTCAATATTTCGCTGTTTTGGGGAGCCAAAGCGGACAAATCATCGGAAACGACGGTTTGTCCGTTTTCTTTTATAATACCTTTCTTCCTGGTTCGCAAAATCGATATAATAGAATTAAATGGCGTATCGTTTTTTTTTGTATATTGCAGGAATAACGACAACAACCAGCACTACAACGATGAAGCCCTGTATAATCCGTTTAGCATGCGCAATTGCTGCGGTCCTCTCCCTGGGCCTGCTGTCATGCTCCCAGAAAGAGGAGAACACCCCTGCAGGAGGAGTGGATTCCATCACCCTCAACGAAACTTCAGCTACCATGGAAACAGGCGGGACACTCCGCCTGACAGCAACATTGACGCCCTCGACGGCTAAAGCGACTGTTGCCTGGTCAAGTTCAAACTCCTCGGTAGCAAGCGTGAATGAGGGCATGGTGACAGCACTGGCGGAAGGAAGCACCACGATCACAGCATCCGCCGGTGGGAAATCAGCCAAATGCGCCGTGGTTGTTTCCAACAAGACCGTCAAGGTCGAGTCGATAACCCTCAGCAAGACGGAGGTAGCCCTGGACGTATTCGGCAACACGGAAATAACCCTGACAGCCACAATCTATCCGGAAAATGCGACCAACAGGACAGTTAGCTGGAGTACCGACAACAAGAATGTCGCTACCGTCGACTCGGATGGCAATGTAACTGCCCTGGCATCGGGAACGGCAAGGATCAAGGCCTCTGCCTCCGGAGTGTCGGCAACTTGCGTCGTGACTGTAACCGACCGCATGAAGAGCGCACTGATGAACTTCTACGATGCACTGGACGGCCCGCATTGGAAATCCAACAGGAACTGGGGATCGGACAAGCCGATCAGTGAATGGGACTGCATCTGGTTCAACTCGAGGTCGCAGCAACTGCACATGATATTCAAGGACAACGGGCTGAAGGGACAAATTCCCGAATCCATCGAGGACCTTGGAGATTGGTTGTCCGACCTGGAGATAGACACCGAACCCGGGCTTACCGGCACCTTGCCCGAGTCTTTTGCGCGCCTGACAAGGCTTGAGGACTTCCGTCTCCTGAACACAGGGCTGGAATCCCTTCCGGATGTATTCGGCGACATGAAGGAGCTGAACCACGTCTACATACAAAGCAACAAGCACTTGACAGGTCCCATTCCGGAGAGCATCGGAAGTTCTCCCAAAATGGGCAATATCACCATTGTGAACAACTACTTCACAGGGCCGGCATATGGTTCATGGGTAAGGCTGGGGAACAATTTCAGCATATCGAACAACTGTCTGTCAGGGAAGATCCCGCAGGAATTCCTCGACACAAAGGACCATCTCAGATCCTTCGTCCGTAACGCACTGACCCAGAAAAATGGCTACGGTTTCGACATAAGCGACGTCGATATTCCGGGAATGGTGTTCTGGCCGGAGGGAAATGTCAAGGACCTGGACGGGGAGACGTTCACATTTGCCGACGTTATCAGCAAGAACAGGTACACCGTCTACATGATCTGGGCGCCATGGTGCACCTTCTCCAAATCCTTGCTCCCCAGATTGAAGGACTACTACTCTATCTACAAGCAGGACGGCCTCGAGGTGATAGCGACAGTCCAGCTCGACCGTAAGGAAAGCGGTGCCGGAGGGCTCTGGTCCGATCTCGAAGGGCAGAAGAAGGAGGTAGAGGAGAAGGGGTACGGAGTGTGGTACAACTATTTCTACTCCGATTACTTGAAGGATTTCCTCATGTCCACTCCGCACGCAGAAGTTTACGACCAGGACGGCAATGTCCTGTTCAGTTCAATCGACTATTATCCCGACCCGGAGAGGAACCGTTTCAGCAAGGTCGCTTCCAGCGACTTGATGCCTTTCCTGGAATCCGTCCTAGGGCCAGAGACTCCCGGGGACGTTTATGCTTCGACAGACTATTCGAAGGACGGACAAGTCCTCACCCTCCAGAAAGCGACCGTCGGGAAAGGCATCAACATCGTGCTGATGGGTGACGCCTACACCGACAGGGACATGGGAGCCGGCGGCCTCTACGAAACCGTCATGAAGGAGGCCATGGAAGAGTTCTTCGCCATCGAGCCGTACAAGACGTTCAGGAATCGGTTCAACGTCTATGCCGTCAAGGTGGTATCCAGGAACGACAGGATCGGAGAAGGATATTCCACCGCCCTGGGAACACATTTCGGGGAAGGTACTTTCATGGCGGGAAACGACGGGAAGTGCCAGGAGTATTCCCTCAAGGTACCCGGCATAAACAGCCTTGACGACCTCCTTACGATAGTGATTACAAACAGCCGCAGGAACTCCGGAACAACCGCCATGTTCGCGGCCTCCCAGTCCGGAATCGCCTACCTGACTTCCAATGGGAATGAACCCGAGTTCTTCGGGCCCACACTCCGCCACGAGGCGGGAGGCCACGGATTCGCCTTCCTGGCCGACGAGTACTCATCCTACGACGAGCAGGTGCCGAAGAGTGTCGTGAACAACTACACGAAGCTATTCAACGACTACGGATGGTACTCCAACGTCGATTTCACCGACTCCCGTGATAAGATCCACTGGAGCGCCTTCCTCTCCGACGACCGTTACAAGGACGAGGTCGGGATCCATGAAGGCGGAGCTCTGTACTCACGCGGGGTCTACAGGCCGACCGTCAACAGCATGATGAACGAGAATGAAGAGTACTTCAACGCTCCTTCCCGGTGGGCCATCTACAAGCAGATCATGACCCGCAGCGGTGATAGCGCCAGCTTTGACAAGTTCCTTGAATATGATGCCACGAACAGGGGCAAGGCCAAGGCTGCGGCCAGGAAGCCAGCGAAGCGCAAGTTGGAGCATACAGCACCTCCAGTGGTACATCTTTGATTCCTGACCGGCACTGATTGAAACAATGCGATAAGGGCGGCCAAAAGTCAAAAAAACTTTTGGCCGCCCTCAGTGTGAAGCGGAGCGTTGCCCGGTACGCGGGGGATGGAGCGCGATAGATGCAGGGCGTAAGCGGTATCGTCCTGAGGACCCTGGCCACCCGCGGCCGTAAGCGGGCGGGGCCCACGCCGTAAGGCGTGGGAGGGATGGATTGGATGTGCTTGGGTCGTAAGCAGTGTTGTCCTGAAGGACCCTGGCCACCCGCGGCCGTAAGCGGGCGGGGCCCACGCCGCAAGGCGTGGGAGGGATGGAGCGAAGCGGAAGGTCCGAAGGACAACACCGCTTGCGACCACCCATCAACCTTAAAGAATACCGGCCGGAATGAATCAGATCTCGATGAAACGACCCTCCGAGCTGCTCCGGAACGCAGCGAACACAGCCTTCATGACAGGGAGTATCCTCTCGGCGGCCAAGTCTCCCCCATCCCTCGTAAACAAGGACGAGACAAAGGCTTCGGCAATGCCGGAGGACGTCTGGTTGTCATTGGTCTGGATAGCCTCGACATCGAAGTCCTGCACCGACCCGTCGGGGCGGACCAGCCTCAAGGGAGATCCGGGAACATCGTAGACACGGAGGATGCCTCCGGTACCGTAAATGACAGTGGAATTGTCCTCGGCTCCGTAGTAGGTCCAGCTGGCCGTCATGGTCCCGATGACGCCGTCCTCCATGCGAAACAGACACAACGAGTTGTCTTCCACCTCGATTGGCCTGCCATCAGGCCCCGTCTTGTCAAGAGTCGAAAGCAAGGCCCCGACCCCGGTGATCCGAGTACCCAGAAGATAGGAAATGATGTCCGCCTTGTGAACCCCCAAGTCCGCCATCACCCCCATGGCCGCCTTCTCCTTGCTGAAGAACCAGGTACCCTTGCCGGGATTGACACTCCAGGACTCGGGGCCGGCATGCCCGAAAGTTGTCCGGAACGTAAGCACCTTTCCGACAGCCCCTTGAAGTATCAGTTCACGGGCTTTCCTATGCGCTGGAGCCAGTCTCTGGTTCTGGGCTATCATAAGAAGACGCCCGGACCTTCCGGCAGCGTCGACCATGGACTCGCACTCCTCGATCGTAGTCGCCATCGGCTTTTCACACAAGACATCCTTTCCGGCGAGAAGGGCACGGATGGACACATCCGCATGAGCACTGTTGGCCAGGGACACAACGACTGCATCGACGGAAGGGTCCGACAGCATCTCATCGATGCTGTCGTAAACCTTGCCGCCGTAAAGCCCGGCCATCTGCCGTGCACGGCTCTCCGTCGGATTGTAGTATCCGGCGATCTCAGCCAGGGGATGCGCAGCCAATTCAGGAATATGCCTGACCTGGGCTATCTTTCCGCAGCCGATCAAGCCGATCCTTTTGACTCCGGACTGCATAACCTACATCTTGTAGAACTGCTCCCAACCTCTGCGGGGAGGAAGCCCGGTTAGCAATGCGTTGGCAAATTCGTTGTTGGTGAACTGCTTGGTCCTTGTGTCGAAGAAGAGCTGGGTGTTGAGTCTCTGGGCGATGACGCCGAGGCAGAACACCTCGCTGAGGACACCGTTGATCTCGAACGGCGACCTGGTCTTCTCCTTGCCCTGGCAGGCAAGCAGGAAGTTCTCGAAGTGGTTCGAAGGGCTCTTGGGCACCTCGGGAAGCTTGCCGGCCATGTCCCTGGCAGCCTCTTCAGGAATGATTGAAAGAGTGCTTCCATGGCTGGCACCCTTGAACGTAAGGTCGCGGCTGTAGATTATCTTGCCCGGAGCGAGCGACGCCTCGGGGCCGCTGTTCTGGCTGGATGCAGGCACATCAGAAGCAGCCACAGAACCACCATACCCTGCAGGAAGCGGAGGAAGGTTGTCCAGCCCGTCATACCAGGTTACATCCACCGGAGGCATTCCCTTCCTTGCCGGGAAGCGGAAAAGGATGGTGGATGAATATGGGAAGAAATAGTCATTGTGTCCCTTCTCGTAGAGCATGCTTATCTCATAGGGCAGACCGAGTTCAAGGAACTCATGGACGGTGTCCAGGATGTGCGCGCCCCAGTCGCCGAGGCATCCCATGCCCGTATCATACCAGCAGCGCCAGTTGCCCTGATGATACTTCTCGTTGTACTCGAGATACGGGATGGTCCCAAGCCAGGTATCCCAGTCCATGTTCTTGGGGATAGGCTGCTCTTCGGGCATCCTGAACATCTTCTCAGCATCGAAACCATGCCAGCGGCGGGAATTGTTCATGTGGGCTGTCACGGCTGTGACATCCTTGATGATCCCAGCGTCCAGCCACGCCTTGAACTGGAAATAGTTCGCGTCGGAATGGCCCTGGTTGCCCACCTGGGTAGCGACACCGGGATGCCTGCGTGCGCAGTCCATCATCAGTTCCGCCTCATGGAATGTACGGCACATCGGCTTCTCGACATAGATGTGCTTGCCCTGGTCCATGCAGAGCATGGCCACGGGGAAATGAGAGAAATCAGGGATCGCAGCTGCAACCGCCTCGAATTCATTTCCGCATTTGTCGAACATCTCGCGGAAGTCACGGAAACGCTTGGCCTTAGGGTACATGCTCAGTACCTTTTCGCACTGCTTCCCGTCCAGGTCGACATCACAGAGAGCGACCACCTCGACCATCCCGGTCTTGGCGAACTCCTCGATGATCTGCTGGCCACGGTTGCCGATTCCGATGTAGGCAATCTTCACCTTCTCCCCTTTAGGCTTTGCAGCCGCAAGAGAAGACAATGAGGATTCGCGGGCGAGCAACTCGCCCGGAGCCAGCGCCATGCCGGCACCGGCCACTGCGACGGACTTCAAAAAATCTCTTCTGTACATATCACTGAAGTTTTGGTGTGTCAATTGTAAAACGTTCGGGATGCAGGGAGACCTTCTACCTGACCCTTATCTTCCTGCCAGGCCTCAGAACGGTCCTTTCAGAGATACCGTTCAGGCGGCACAGCTTCTTCACGGTGGTACGGTTCCTGGCCGCAATCTTCCCGAGGGTATCCCCCTTCCTGATAGTGTAGTATTTCGCAGAGGAGTTCGCCTGGGCTTTCTTCGCCTGCTCGAGCTTGGCCGCTTCTTCCTTGTCCTTGGCGTCTCCCTCCAGGATATCGATTTCTTCCTGATCGCTTTCCGGGACGTACCGCGCACCGGCGTTGAAATACTTTTTCTTGAGGACGAACAGGCGGTGCCTCAGGGTTCCCGTCTTGAAGTCGATCAGCCACTCAGGATCGAAGGCATAGCCTTTATAGCGGGTCTCGAAATGGAGATGAGGGCCCGTGGACCTGCCGGTGGAGCCGCCAAGACCGACGACCGTGCCTGCGGAGATCCAGTCGCCGGGCTTCACGTAGATCTTGGAAAGGTGGGCATAGAATGTCTCCAGGCCGTTCTCGTGGCGGATGATCACCAGGTTTCCATAGCCGGAGTAATACTTGGCAAGGCGCACCTTGCCGTCAAAGGCAGAATAGACAGGTGTCCCGGTGGGGAGCGGAAGGTCGCAGCCCTGGTGGCGTCTCCTGTGGCGGTAGCCGAACTTGGAGCAGACCTCGGTCTGGTGAGGGCAGTGATAGCCGCTCAGGGTGTCCACTATCCAAAGCGCCACCTGGCTCGGGAGACTGTCCGCGGGCATGCGGTAAGGCACCGCCAGTTCGGTATTCCAATCTTCGGTGAATATCCCCTCGTCCCTGGCATAGGTGGGATCCTTGATGAACTTCCAGGTGTAGTCGGACAGAAGCAGGACCTTGATCCTTGGATCCGCGGTGTCGAGGGTGTCGAGAGCGCCTTCCGGAAGGCTGACTCCTGATTTCACAGGCTCCATCGCAGCAGGAGTCAGGCGGGTGATCCCGGAAGTATCCTGGGCACTGACGGAGACCTTTCCTGAAAGAAGCAGCACGGCCGCGGCAATTGCGACGGCTGCCGCATGATTGTTTCTGAAATGCATCCGAACCTCCTTACAACTTTGCATCGAACCTTTCCATGAGAAGCTTCTTGGTCTTCTCGACCTTTTCTTCGAGGAGGGCGGTCGACGTAGCCTCGCAGATGAACCTCAGGTAAGGCTCCGTGTTTGAAGGACGGATGTTGAACCACCAGTCAGGGAACTCGACCCTGTAGCCGTCGAAATCCATGAACGCGGTAGGAGTCTCCACGGAAGTGAAATATTCCTTGACCGCCTCCATGGCGCCGGCCTTGTCCTCGACGCGGAAATTGATTTCCCCTGAGTTCTCGTACCTGACTATCCTGCGGATGAGGTCGGCAAGGGTGATCCCCTTCTTCTTCATGGAAGCTACGACGCGGAGAATGAGCATCGAGGCAAGCAGGCCGCTGTCGGAATAGAAGAAATCACGGAAATAGTAATGTCCGGCCAGTTCGCCTCCCCAGACCCCGTCGAGCTCCCTGAGCTTGTGGGCGGCGAAAGCCCGTCCCACCTTCCAGGTTTCCATCTTGATGCCCATGGGTGCAAGGTACTCTCCCACCGCCTTGGAACTGCGGATGTCCTGGAGGACGATGCCGGTCTCGTGGCGTTCATCGACATAGTAATGGCCCAGGACCGCGATCATGAGGTCCGGAGAGATGAACTTCCCTTCGTTGTCCACGAACATCACCCTGTCGGCATCGCCGTCATAAATGACTCCGACGTCGGCCCCGACTTCCTTGACAAGGGCTTCAAGAGGTTCTACGTTTTTATGGATCAACGGATTCGGTTCGTGGTTGGGGAAGTTCCCGTCCATTTCCTCGAAGATGTAGGACGGACCGTCTCCGAATATTTCCCTGGCGAACAGGCTGGCCATTCCGTTGGAAAGGTCGAAAGCTATCTTGATTCCGGAATAGTCCCCCTTGTACTTGAGGAGGAAGTCCAGGTAGTCCTTGCGGATGTCCATGGGGATGACTTTTCCCTTCGTGGCGGCAGGGGGCGTAGGCCTGCCCTCGTCGATCCACTGCCGGATCTGTCCCAGGCCGGAATCCAGACCGACAGGAAGCGCGTTCTCCCTGGAAACCTTCATCCCGTTGTACTCCTTGGGATTGTGCGAAGCCGTGATCTGGACAGAAGCCTTGAAACCGTAGTTGGCAGTACCGAAATAAACCATGGGAGTACTGCTCAGGCCGATATCGTAAACGTCCGCTCCGGCATCATTGATGCCACGGAGGAGGCTGTCATGGATCTGGGGGGAGGAAACCCTGCAATCCCTGCCCACGAGGACCTTGTCGGTCCCAAGCAGTTCAGGGATGAAATAGCCTATCTTGTAGGCAACGCCCTCGTCGAAGTCCACATTGAAGACTCCGCGGACGTCATAAGCGTGGAATGCACTCATGTCTGTAGTGTTATCTTATTTCAATTTCGTGGTATACCTTGCAAAAACCTTTCCTTTGGCAATGCCCTGGAGTTTTTTCGAGATTATTTTCTTCCTCACCTGCGACACATGGTCCACGAAGAGGTCTCCGTCGAGATGGGACATTTCATGCTGTACCATCCGGCAGGCGAACTTGTCGAAAGTCTCGGTTACTTTCCGGAGGTTTTCATCGTAGTATTCGACCGTCATGCTTTCGGGACGGACCACGTCGCAATAGATCCCGGGGATGCTGAGGCAGCCTTCCTGGTACTCGGCTTTCTTCTCGCTTTCCGAGACGATCACGGGATTGACCAGCACACGGACGAAACCCTCCAGATAAGGATAGACGTCGGCCATGTCGCGGCCGTCGACTATCACGACCCTTTTGCTTACTCCGACCTGCGGGGCGGCCAGGCCGCAGCCTTCCGCCTTGGCCAGGGTGTCCTTGAGGTCCTGGACAAGGGCCTGTATCCCTTCCTTGTCAGAAAGGTCGACCGGTTCGGCTACCTGCCTCAGGATTTCCGAACCATATACATAGATGGGAAGTATCATATCATTCAGTCTTTTTTCTGCTGGCGACGGTCCAGATAGCCTTGCAGGATGATGGAAGCGCTTATCTTGTCCACGGAGTTCTTGTCGCGCCTGTCCTTCGCCTTCATGCCTCCGTCGATCATCGCCCTGTGGGCGAGAACCGAAGTGAAGCGTTCGTCTTCCAGGGAAACCGGGACTTCCGGGAAGGCCTTCGCCAGCCGCTTCAGGAAGGCGTCGACATCGGCAGCCGCTTCAGAAGGGGTGTTGTCAAGGTTCATCGGATAGCCCACGACGAATCTGGTTATGGTCTCCTTTTCAGCATAGTTTTTGAGATAATCTATTATCTTTGCAGAGGGGACCGTGTCCATGGCGGAGGCGAAGATGCCGAGCGGGTCGCTGGCTGCGACACCTACACGTTTCCTTCCGTAATCTATTCCGACCAGTCTGTCCATAGATTGCAAATTTAACGAAAAAGGGCTTTAAGTCAAAATTATGTCCGAAGAGAAAAAAGGCAAGGCAGGAGATTACAGGTTCACGGTCGCCGACGATGCGACTGGAGAACCCCTGAAGTCATGGAAAGTCTCCAGGGTCACCCTCCTTGTCGGCTTCATCACAGCAGCCGTGGTACTCTTCGCCCTGTTCTTCGCACTGATCGCCTTCACCCCGGCCCGCAACCTGATTCCCGGCTATCCGGATTCAAAGACAAAGCACGATGCCATCAGCAACGCGCTCAGGATCGATTCCCTGGAGAACATGATCCTCAAATGGGAACTCTACTCCGAGAACCTGTCCAGAGTCGTGCAAGGGAAGGAACCGCTCCCGTCAGACAGCCTCTTCTCCTCCACCGGCAAGGAGAGAAACCGTGACCTTGGTCCAAAGGAGATTTCCAGGAACGACTCCCTGCTCCGCGCCTTTGTCACGGCGGAAGGAAGACCGGAGACATCTTCCTCCGGAGCCGGTCCGCTCCCCATCGAAGGGATGCACTTCTTCATCCCGGTGAAGGGAGTCGTAGCCCAGGGGTTCGACAAGGCCCTCCACCCCTACATCGACATCACCGCCCCAGGGAATTCAGTCGTAATGTCTGTCCTGGACGGCACCGTGATACAGTCAGGCTGGAGTGACGAAGACGGTTACACCGTCCGCATCCAGCACGACGGGGACGTGATCTCCGTCTACAAGCACAACCTCCGGCTCCTGAAGAAAACCGGCGACAAGGTAAACGCCGGCACCCCGATAGCAATCGCAGGGAGTTCGGAGTCGGCAAGGAAAGACGGCCATCTCCATTTCGAGCTCTGGCACAAGGGCGAAGCCGTCGATCCTGAAAAATTTATCAATTTCTGATGGAGAAAAGAAGACTAGCGATACTCGGCTCTACCGGATCGATCGGCAGGCAGACCCTGGAGGTCGTGAGGGAACACAGGGACCTTTTTGAAATAGAGCTGCTTGCATGCAGGGACAACTGGGAAATGCTCGCCCGCCAGGCGGTTGAATTCGATGTCAACAACGTAGTCATAGGGAACGACAGCTGGTACAGGGACATCTCCGAAGCCTTGGACGGAACTGACACCAAGGTGTTCGCCGGGATGGATTCCATCTGTGCGCTCGCCGCTTCCGAAAGGGTCGACATAGTAGTAGCCTCGATGATGGGCTTCAGCGGCCTGAAGCCGGCTGTCGCGGCCATAAAGGCAGGCAAGGTCATAGCCCTTGCAAACAAGGAGACGCTTGTCGCCGCAGGTTCCATCGTCATGGACCTGGCCCGCGAATTCAACGCTCCCGTCCTGCCGGTGGACTCCGAACATTCAGCCATATTCCAGTGCCTGCTGGCCGCACAGGGCAACAAGCCCAGCAGGATCCACCTTACCGCATCAGGAGGGCCGTTCAGGACCTGGGAGAAGGACAGGATCGCAAGGGCGACCAAGGACATGGCCCTCAGGCACCCGAACTGGAACATGGGCGCGAAGATAACCATCGACTCCGCCACCATGATGAACAAAGGATTCGAGGTGATCGAGGCCAAGTGGCTTTTCGACACCCCGGTGTCCAGGATAAACGTCCTGGTCCACCCCGAGTCCATCGTCCACTCGATGGTGGAGTTCGAGGACGGAGCCGTGATCGCGCAGATGGCATCGCCGGACATGAGGGAGCCGATCCAATTCGCGCTCACATTCCCCGAAAGGCTTCCATTGGAAAACAAGAAACTGGATTTCGCCGCCTTGGGAAGCCTCTCCTTCTTTGCCCCGGACTTCGACAGGTTCCCCGCCCTTGGCCTAGCGTTCAAGGCCATAGGGAAAGGAGGGAATGTCCCGTGTGCCATGAACGCCGCGAACGAATCCGCCGTAGCAGCCTTCCTCCACGACAGGATCGGTTTCTACGACATCCCTGACATCGTGGCCGGGTGCATGGAAAGGATCCCCTTCCTCGCATCCCCGTCGCTCGAGGACATATTCGACACCGACAAGGAGGCGCGGCTTCTTGCAGATGGCATGGTAACGGAATTGGAAAGAAGCAGATAGGACATGGTTGCAATCATAAAGGCACTGCAGGTAATACTGGCCCTCTCGATACTGATCCTGATCCACGAACTGGGGCACTTCATGTGGGCGAAACTGTTCGGCATAAGGGTGGACAAGTTCTTCCTGTTCTTCGACATCGGAGGGCGTAAGCTTTTCAGCACCAAGGGAAAGTGGTTCACCAGGATCTGCCCCAAGGCTGCCGGATGGGAGACTGAATATGGTATCGGATTGCTGCCGCTCGGCGGGTACTGCAAGATCAACGGCATGATCGACGAGAGCCTGGACACCGAAACGATGAAGCAGGACCCCCAGCCCTGGGAATTCAGGACGAAACCTGCCTGGCAGCGTCTTATCGTCATGTTCGGAGGCGTGCTGAACAACTTCATATTCGCCATACTCGCCTACATCGCCATCCTGGCGATATGGGGTACCGGCTACCTCAGGAACGAAGGCAATGCGATCTACACCAACGCGCTGGGGCAGGAGATGGGCTTCCGCAACGGGGACCGCATACTGGACATGGACGGCTACGTCCCCGATAATTTCTTCATGCTCCAGGCCGACCTCGCCCGCCGCGACGTCGGGGTAGTCCACGTACTCAGGGACGGGGATACCGTCAGCATAGTCATCGACCATTCCATGATCGGGGAGGTCCTCAACAGCCCTGACCTTTTCGACCTCGCAGTCCCCTTCACCATCGATTCGGTCATGGCCGGTTCACCCAACCAGGCCGCAGGGCTGATGCGCGGCGACATTATAGCACGCCTGGACAGCGTCGAGACCCCGTTCGTGCAGGATTCCCGGAAATACCTTGCGCTCGTACGCGGTGACACCGTCACGGCAACGGTCCTGCGCGGGGCCGACAGCCTTGCGGTCCGGATGGCAGTGGATTCCACGGGAAGGCTCGGAGTCTTCCTCCGCTCTCCCGAGTACACCACAAAGACATATTCATTGGCGGAAGCCGTCCCGGCGGGCATCAAACGTACGTTCTCTGCAATCGGGGACTACCTTCAGGACCTCAGGCTCGTAGCTTCCCCCAGCACCGGAGCATACGAATCGGTAGGAAGTTTCATCGCCATCGGACAGGTGTTCCCCGAGAAATGGGACTGGTTCCGGTTCATGAACATCATGGCGCTGCTGTCCATAATGCTTGCGGTGATGAACCTGCTTCCAATCCCGGGACTCGATGGAGGACACATCGTTTTCACCCTATATGAGATGGTCACGGGAAGGAAGCCGAGTGAGAGATTCCTCGTCGTGGCCCAACTGGTCGGGATGCTCCTGCTGCTGATGCTGATGATCCTGGCATTCGGGAACGACATAAGGAGATTCCTGTAAGGGGGCCCTGCCTTCAGCTTGCAGGCCAGGAGGGATCACATCCCCACGACATGGACCTTCACAGGGCCGACCAGGCCGGAAGGAGGCAGCGCCTTTCCCTTCATGTACGTCCACTTCCAGGAAGTGAAGGTCTTCCTGCCGGTCGGACTCTCCCTTCCTTCAATGACCCACCGGGGAATCCGGGCAAGTGAATATCCAGGAGCGGTAGAGAGGGTTTCCGTCGTCCAGTCGCTGTCTTCGGGCAGTTGAAGGTCGCCGGCAAGACGGTTGTACAGCAAGTTTACAACCTTAATTTCCAGATCGTTGGGTCCATCGTGGAGATAATCGGAGATGTCTGTCCGGAATGGTTCGCACCAGAGTGTCCCCACATCGGTTCCGTTAACCTTTACCATGGCCATCACGCCCACGGTACCAAGGTCCAGGATGAAGCGGCGGTCCGTGGTACCTTCCACGCTTAAGGCGGTGCGGTAGAGTATTTCTCCGGAATGGAACCTGGCCTCGGAATCGACGGAGAGGGACAGGTCCCCGACGCCGTCTTCGGCAAGGACCTTCCCGCCGCCGGAAAATCCAGGCAGAAGGGATATCTCCCATCCGGAATCCAGCGCAATGGTTTCACTCTCGGCAGCCCCGATGCCGTGTCCCCCAGCCACCGGCATCGCGGCAGCGGGCCGGATCCTTCTTCCCCTGTTCCCCCGGACAAGCCGCTTCCTGAACACCACGAAGCAGGAACCGGATTCATCAAGATGCAGTCGCAGGCGGATCCGACCGTCATCCAGCACCTCGTAATCGTCTGATTTGCGTATGCTTCCGCTCACCGGGTCCCATATTTCAGGGATTTTCCCACACACATTGAAGGTAAGCATGGGATCCACTTGGCGGTGAGCCTGCTGGTTTGAAATGAAGAACACGTCTCCGGAACGTCCTTTCCTGTGGATGGAAACGACCGGGCCTCCGGGATACTGGGTGGCATCGGGGACATACCCGCCTGGCAGGACGACTTCCAGATGTGGCCTTACGCCATTGTCCATGAGTATTTTCCCAAGGTCCCCGCAAGAATGGACCCGCCCCTTTCCGACACTTGTCCCTCCTTCCGGGATATCCCGCGGTACGGCAGGAAGGGTGGCCCTGTCCGAGAGAGAAGGAGTGCCGCCTGGAGCTTCGAAGAAAACCACGGCCCCGGACCTTGCCAGGTCCATGATGCGTCCGACCGTGGAAGAGGTCATGCTCGCCTGCGGACGGATGACCAGCAGGCTGTACTGCCTGCCGGAAGGAGCCACGATCTTTCCTTTCCTCACCTTCAGCGAACCCAGGAAGGCGGAGCCTCCGCAGAAATCGAAATCGTACCCGGCCGGAACCGCAGGAGAGAGGGTTTCTGGCAGCGGAGGCCTGGAGGGCGAGTCCTCTCCCATGAAATAGAGGATGTCCGCAGTGCTTTCTCCCTGCCGGAGCATGTACTGGCAACGTGCCAGGTAATCGAACCAAGGCCGTGAATATGCCCACCAGGTGTTCCTCCTGTTGAAATGTGAGCCGTAGTAGCCGAGAGTGATTCCCGGGACCTTGCCATAAGGGTCGTGGACGTAGCTGTGCAGCCAGACCTGGTTCATCCCGAGGCAGAAGTAATAGTCCCCCTGGGTCTTGAGCATGCCGGGGTAAACCTCGAAGATCCTGCCTCCGTTAGTGAAAGCTTCCGCCCCTACCACTTCCAGTCCCCTGGTATGGGAAAGGGAAGACGCCAGTTTCACCGTAGCACGGTTCGTGGAGGAAGCGTTCTCTCCGGCCCAGAATTCCCCTGCGAGGATGTCGGCGCGCTCCCCTGTCGAATATTCATCGGAATTGCCGAACTGGCCGTAAGGTTCCACCGCCATCCGCACTCCTTTCCCATGGCACAGGTCAGCCAGATGGCCGTAGAAATTCTCTTCAACGAGGTCGCCCACGACCTTCCGGAAATCCCAAAGGAAGCTTTCCGTCTGCTCCACACTCCCGACAACCCTGCCGGCAACGGCCGGGAGGTAAGGCCTCGGGTCGTAGCCCATCCTCTCCGTGAAGGCATCTTCGAATCCCTCCGTCCAGTTCTGGTGACCGGCTTCATAGCTGTCGACAAGGACGGTGGAGACTGCGTCAGATGCATCCAGGATGCGCGACAGCGATGAGTTCCAGTAATTGTCCAGGGCCTTGGAGGAAAGCTTGTCCACCTCGAGACCGCTTCCGCCTTCGGCTGCTGGATGATTCTTCCTCCCGGTAGGCTGGTACCCTATCCTCAGGATCGTCCATGTCCCGGGAGGGACATCCCAGGAGATACTCCCGTCCTTGCCGAGATTCCTTGTCAGGTCCACGATGTCCTCCAGCCGGACCACCTCTTCCGGAGGTGCCGTCCGTCGGTCGGCTTCCCAGACGGACATCTTCGAATAACCCGCCTTGGGCCACCACCCGGTTATGCGGAACGGCCTGCCGTCCATCTCGCCCGAAGGGGTCGGGAAAGCATAGACGGTGATGTCACGGTAATACCCCGCAACCTCTGCGCGGGGGACATAGTAGCGACGGTTCCTCAGGCTGTCCTTCTGCATGTCCCGTTCAAGCCCGAGACATGGCTCCGGTTCCGGAAGGACGGTAGCCAGACGTGATGGTCCCTGGACCCGGATCTCCGTCCAGGCGACTTCTTTCATCGAATCTTCCGGCTTCACCCAAGGCCCGCCGGAAACCGACCAGCCGGCTCCGCAGGCGACGCCCATCCCAAGCCCGAGGCGCTTTGACTCCTCGCCCAAGGAACGGAACGCCTCCCACCAGCCTTCCCCCATGTACTCGAGGGGGCCGGCGGGTATTCCCTCCGCCGTGTTGAACAAGGTAAAACCTCCGAGCCCGACCTGCTTCATGGATTCGAGGTCCGCCCGGACTTCCCCACTGTCGACATGACCGTTCTGCCAGTGGTACCAGGTGCAAACCCTGAAAGCGTCCCGCGGGTTCTGGAACTCCCCCGCTTTCCACTGGGAGAAAGACTCCGGCGACGCAAGCAGAACCACGGCAAGCGTCAGGACCAACCTGTATCTGACCATATTAACCACCAGGATTTTTTTATCCGGCATAAAGATACTAAATTAGTGAAGTCAATAAAAGAGTGGGAGATTATGAAAAGATACAGGGCCGCCCTGGCTCTTGCAATCCTTCTGGCCCAGACCGCCTGGGCGGACGGACAGAGCGGAGAAGGGATATTCATCGAAGCTGAGAGTTTCTCTTCGAAAGGAGGATGGTGCGTGGACCAGCAGTTCATGGACCGGATGGGATCGCCGTACCTCATAGCCCATGGCCTTGGGAAACCGGTCGAGGATGCCGTGACCACGGTGGAAATTCCCCGGAACGGGACCTACCATGTCTGGGTACGGACCTATAACTGGACATCCCCCTGGACTTCCGCACAGGGGCCTGGAGCCTTCAGGGTCAAGATCGACGGGAAACCGCTGAAAGGCCTGCTCGGGACCTCCGGGAACAGGTGGTGCTGGCAATATGCAGGGAACCGCAAGCTCAAGGCCGGTACCAGCAGCCTCTCGCTCATGGACATGACCGGATTCGACGGACGCTGCGACGCTGTCTGGATAACCCCCTCCCAAGGAAGCATCCCTCCCCATGACAAGGACTCGCTGGAAGTCTTCCGAAGGCATCATGGAGCCCTTCCCGAGACCCCGCGGGACGGTGGCGGATACGACCTGGTGGTGATCGGGGGAGGTGTATCGGGGATGTGTGCCGCAGTGTCTGCGGCAAGGTTCGGCTGCAAGGTCGCACTGGTGAACGACCGCCCTGTCCCCGGAGGCAACAACTCCTCCGAGATCAGGGTCCATCTTGGGGCATACATCGAGCAGGAACCCTACCCTGCCCTCGGCAGGATGCTGCGGGAGTTCGGCCATTCAAAGGGCGGCAATGCGCAGCCGGCCGCCAACTATGAAGATGAGAAGAAAGAAGCCTTCCTCGAACGACAGGAAGGACTCACCTACTTGCCCTGCTTCCATGCTGTCAAGGTCAACATGGACGGGACCAGGATAGCCTCCGTTGTAGTCCGGCACATAGAAAGCGGGGAAGAGCTGCTGCTGAAGGCTCCCCTCTTCGCCGACTGTACCGGAGACGGAAGCCTGGGTTTCATGGCCGGTGCGGACTGGATGATGGGACGCGAAGGAAGGAACGAGTTCGGAGAGGACCTGGCACCTGAAAAAGGCGACCGGCTCACCATGGGTTCCTCCGTACAATGGTACAGCGTCGATGAGGGAAGGAAAACCACTTTCCCCGAATTCGAATATGGGGTCAGGTTCACCGAAGACAACTGCGAGAAGGTGAAGATGGGAGAATGGACCTGGGAGACCGGGATGAACCTTGACCAGATAAACGACTTCGAGAGGATCCGGGACTACGGACTGCTGGTCGTGTATTCCAACTGGAGCTTCCTCAAGAACCACTATTCCGGGAAGGAAGACTATGCAAGCAGGTCTCTCGGCTGGGTAGCTTACATAGCCGGCAAAAGGGAGTCGCGCCGCCTTGTGGGCGACTACATCCTTAAACAGGACGACGTCGACAAGCAGGTCTTCCATGAAGATGCCTCCTTCACGCTGACCTGGCATTTCGACCTTCACTTCCCCGACCCGGTCAATTCCGAAAGGTTCCCGGGAAACGAATTCAAGGCGGCTACCAAGAGCAACCCCATCTATCCCTATGCAGCACCCTACAGATGCCTGTACTCAAGGAACATAGACAACCTGTTCATGGCCGGGCGCGACATCTCCACCACGCATGTTGTCCTGGGATCGACGCGGCTGATGCGAACAGGGGCGATGATGGGAGAAGTCGTAGGCATGGCAGCAAGCATCTGCAAGGCTAAGGGGACGACACCGAGGGGCGTCTACCAGAAGTATCTTCCCGAACTGAAGGACCTGATGCGCAAGGGAGCCGCGCGCACCGACATCGACCTTCCGGACAACCAAGGCTTCAACACCGGAGGCCATCTGGACAAGCCCAAGGATATCCTGTTCCACTAAGGGAGGGGCACCGCGCCGTCAGGCGTGGGAAGGTCGACGCGGAGGTGCATGTTCGCAAGCGGTGTTGTCCTGAAGGGCCTGGCCACCCGCGGCCGTAAGCGGGAGGCGGTACGTGCAGCCTTGGAGAGGGATGGTGTGAAGGAAGTAGTGGATATGCATGTTCGTAAGCGGTGTTGTCCTTAGGACCCTGGCCACCCGCGGCCGTAAGCGGGAGGCACCGCGCCGTAAGGCGTGGGGGGATGGAGCGAAGCGGAAGGTCCGCTAGGACAACACCGCTTACGAACACCGCGTTGGCAAGGCATAAGTGGGATGGAGCGAAGCGGAAGGTCCGCTAGGACAACACCGCTTACGACGGCTACGGTATAGGTGCAAAAAGTAGTTGGTGATATACCATCAAACTTTTTGATATATAATTATTTATGGATAGTTTGATGAAACGCGTTTCATCAAACTATCTTTTTTATGGCAAAATCGAGGCGAGAAAG
>Ga0256407_10000779_pt1 | contig 71988 bp, 66 predicted proteins | sample RumenRJG_04DNA_FD_193489 | JGI IMG/M metagenome (GOLD analysis project Ga0256407, IMG submission 193489) | Bovine rumen microbial communities from Lethbridge, Alberta, Canada - RJG_04 | ecosystem: Host-associated > Mammals > Digestive system > Stomach > Rumen | place: Canada: Alberta... | reverse complement strand
AATACGGTCGCGTAAAGGATTCGGCTTCGCCAGAATTGCTTCGAATCAGACAGGAACTTTCGCGCACGGCAGGAAGCGTTTCGAAAAGTCTTCAGTCTATTCTCCGTTCGGCACAGGCTGATGGCTTGGTAGACAAGGACGTTGCTCCGACTTTGCGCGACGGTCGCTTGGTTATCCCGGTTGCGCCAGCTATGAAACGACGCATAAAGGGCATTGTTCATGACGAATCGGCAACGGGTAAGACGGTTTTTATCGAGCCTGCCGAGGTTGTGGAGGCAAACAACCGCATCCGCGAACTTGAGGGCGAGGAAAAACGAGAGATTATTCACATTCTGACTCAATTTTCACAAATTGTACGTGAGCATGTTGACGGTATTCTCTCATCTTTCGAGTTTCTTGCAGATATCGATTTCATTCGAGCCAAGGCTTACTTTGCCCGTTCTATGAATGCCGTCATTCCCGAATGTGTCGAAGAACCGAAGGTTGATTGGATAAAGGCTAAGCATCCTTTGCTGCTTTTGTCGTTGGCAAACAGCGGTCGCGATGTTGTTCCGTTGGATATAAGACTCGACAAGGCGCACAGAATTTTGATAATATCTGGTCCGAATGCCGGTGGAAAATCAGTCTGTCTGAAGACTGTGGCTCTGTTGCAATACATGGTTCAGTGCGGATTGCCGATAACTGTCGATGCGAATTCTACGGTCGGTGTATTTCAGCATCTGTTCATCGATATGGGTGATGAGCAGAGCATCGAGAATGACCTCAGTACGTATTCGAGCCATCTGCTTAACATGAAGGTGATGATGAAGCAATGCAACGGCAAGAGTCTTGTGATGGTCGATGAGTTCGGCTCGGGTACGGAACCAATGATTGGCGGTGCAATGGCAGAATCGGTATTGAGGCGATTCAATGCGAAGAAGGCTTTTGGTGTGATAACTACTCACTATCAGAATCTTAAACATTTTGCCGAGGATAACGAGGGCGTGGTAAATGGCGCGATGCTTTACGACCGAAAGGAGATGAAGGCTCTGTTCCAACTCGAAATTGGAAATCCGGGAAGTTCGTTTGCTGTTGAGATTGCCCGAAAAATCGGTATTCCCGAAGATGTTATAGCCGATGCGTCGGCAATCGTCGGTCAGGAATACATAAATGCCGACAAATATCTTCAGGATATTGTGCGTGATAAGCGTTATTGGGAGCACAAAAGACAGAATGTGCATCAGCGCGAGAAGCAGCTGGAGCAGACTATTGCGAAATATGAGGCAGAAATAGCACAGCTTAATGCCGAACGCAAGTCTATTCTGAAGGAGGCGAAGGAGCAGGCGGCATCTTTGCTGAAAGAGAGTAATGCGCGAATAGAAAATACTATTCGCTCGATTAAGGAGGCTCAGGCTGAACAGGAAAAAACACGCAATGCCCGTCAGGAACTCGAGGAGTTCAAGGAGAACGTAAATAATAAGGAGGCGGAGGATAAGATTGCACGCAAGATGCAGCAACTTATTGATCGTCAGAATCGTAAGAACAAACGTAAGGAAGATAAACAGAACGGCGTAGCTGCCAAGCCTAATGAAGTTCATCGCGAAGTGGTGGCAAGGGCTGTTGAAAATAAGCCATTCTTGCAGGGTGACACGGTTAGAATAAAAGGTCAGACTACGGTTGGCGTACTTGCTGAAGTGAACGGCAAAAATGCCATTGTGAATTTTGGTTCAATACGCACGAATGTGAAAATTGACCGACTTGAACATGCTAACAAACCGAAGGATAACGAGCCTAAGAGCTCGACCTTCGTGAGTATCCAGACGCAGGACAGCGTTTATGAGAAGAAACTGAACTTTAAGCAGGATATCGACCTTAGAGGCATGAGGGGCGATGAGGCTGTGAATGCCGTGACATATTTTATAGATGATGCCATAATGCTTGGCTCGTCGCGGGTTCGTATTCTGCATGGTACAGGAACGGGCATCCTGCGTAATCTGATACGCGAATATCTGGCAACAGTTCCGGGGGTGAGGTCGTTCCACGATGAGCACGTTCAGTTTGGTGGCGCAGGCATAACGGTTGTAGAACTTGATAATTGATATACCTTTTCGGGCTCCGCGATGATTTGGAAGGTCGCGGAGCTTTTTTTAATCTTGTGGCTCAGATGCTATGCGAGTTCAGAAAAAACGCAGCTTGTAATAATATGCAGATGCAAGTTGAATCATTATGCAGAAAAGAGACAAAAAAGCTACTTTCAAGGTAGAGGCAAGTAAGGGGATAGTAAGGGGATAGTAAGGGGATAGCAAGAGGGTAGCTTCGAGGAAGGAAGCCGATGCGTATATTGATGCAAATGCAATTCATAATTCACAATTCATAATTCACAATTCAAAATTGACAATTCAAAATTGACAATTCAAAATTCAAAATTGCTTTCATAATTGCCGAGGGTTAGAAACGGACAATTTCGTCAGAAATTGTCCGTTTAGTATATGTTAGTGGCAAGGAACGTCGTAGGAACGTCGTAGGAACGTCGTAGGAACGTCGTAGGAACGTCGTAGGAACGTCGTAGGAACGTCGTAGGAACGTCGTAGGAACGTCGTGGGAATGTCGAAGGAAGGTCGTGGGAATATCGAAGGAAGGTAGGGGGGAGATAGAAGGAAGGTCGATGGAAGATAGAAGGAGAAGATAGGGAGGGGAGTGTAAGCAGCAGAACTGTGTCAAGGTTAAATCCTTTATTATACAAGTTCCTGGGAGTGTAAGCAGAACTGTGTCAAGGTTAAATCCTTTATTATACAAGTTCCTCAGTAGGAAGATAGGGGAGCAAAACTTCGTAATGACACGAAAGCGTCACCTCTCAGTAACCGCAGCATCTGCGGACAGAAATGCTACAAATATCATCTGCCCTGAAAGCGGTCGCCCGATGCGATAAATGGGGCACTCCTTCAGAGTGCTTGCTGCTTATAACATCTATTGAGGGTGTGTCAAAATGTAGTTTCAAGAGAAAAAGAATTCCAAACGATTCAATTTATACATTGCTTAAGTAAGAATTGTATAATTCATCCAGAATTCGCGTAAATTTTAGTCGTAAATGTTGGGAGAAAACAGGCGGATTTGTTACATTTGATATGCGCATTTGTAAACTGGCATCAAAAAAGGGGAGCTTCTCACGAAGACCCCCTTTTCTATGTTTTATAGGTAAAATCTTTAAAGGTAAAAAGATTGAGTTTTGGATAACGATTGCAAAGGTACATTATTTTTTGAATAAACCAAATTTTTCCAGTAAAAAAATGCTTAAATCTATAAAAAAAACACAAAATAATATTTTGTATTCTTTCTTGTGTGCTCGGAAAGTGCTGTTTTATAACACTTTATGTAAATGATGACGAAAAACTGTATTAATTCGTTTTTTCGTCAAAAATACGAATCTGTTACATTTTTGATGTAACAAAAATTACCAGTTTATTTGTTACTTAGAGTTTGTGTAACCATTCTTTTTAAGGATTTCGACGATTTTTTCCTTCTGTTCGCCTTGAATTATTATTAAATTGTCTTTTGCGTTACCGCCAACTCCGCAAGCAGTCTTTAAAGTCTTGGCAAGTTGCTTCAAGTCATCTTGAGTTCCTACGAATCCGTCGACGATTGTTACCGTCTTGCCGCCTCTGCCATGCTTTTCAATCCTTACTCTCAGTTTTTGCTGGTTCTTCGGAAGTGTCTCTGGCTCGTCATTCTCCTCGGTTTCATAGTTGAAATCGGGATTGGTTGAATAAACTATGTTTAGTCTTTCTTTCCAGTCTGCCATAATCTTTAATGTTAAAATGTTTGTAAAAAAAGTTTATCTGTATTGCAAAGATAGCAGATTTCTTTAACAAACGCTGAAAAAATCTTGTTGGGATGCGAGAAAATATGTATATTGCAGCCAAAATGTAAACACATTAAAATATGAAACTATTACTTAACTCACTACAAAAAACATTTATGTTGATTCTGACCTTGACTTTATGCCATCATTCGGTGGCGAAGGAAGGAAAGAAAATATGGCTGAAGTCGGGCGATGCAAAAGGCTTGATTGATGCCATCGATGAGCTGAACAAGACAAATGCTGATTCGCTTTGTGAACGTTCGTACATCTTTCTGCCAAACGGAGTGTATGATTTCGGCGACAAGGTGCTGACGACCATCAGCGGAAACAATATCTCGATTATCGGCGAGAGCATGGATGGGGTGATAGTTAAAAATTCGCCCGATGTGGCAAACGAAGGCATCAGCAAGACGGCGACATTTCTGATAAAAGGTACGGGAACATATCTTCAGAGTCTCACCATTCAGAATGCGATGAAGTTTTACGAATCGAAATTCGCAGGCAGAGCCGTAACGGTTCAGGATAAGGGAAACCATACGATAATGAAGAAGGTCAGACTTCTGTCTTATCAGGACACATACTATTCAAATTGCAGCACGTCGCAGTATTATTTTGAGGATTGTGAGATTCACGGAAATGTTGATTTCATTTGTGGTGAAGGCGATGTGTACTTTAACAGATGCACGATTGTTTCTGAAAAACGCAATTTGAATGGAAAAGGCGAAAGTACTATCGCTGCCCCTCGAACAAACAAAACCGACTGGGGATTTGTGATGTACAACTGTGTGGTGAAAACGGACAATACGCGTTTCAACTTTGGTCGTGCGTGGAAGGAAAAGGCGATGCTCGCATACGTCAATACTACTATCGAGCAGCCTGAACTGCTTGTTGCCACACGATTCAATCCTAACTGCATGGGAACGATTGGGCAGACTTTCGTTGAGTGCGGAACGGTTGACAAAAATGGGAAAAGTATAGCTCCGGCAAGTAATGTCGTAGAATTCTCACTGAAGGGCGAGAAACGAAAGGCAGAGACAATTCTGCCGTCTGCCGATGCAAAGAAATATGCTATCGGAAACGTCTACAAAAAGTGGCGAGCCGATAAAATCTGCAAGAAACTATATTTTGAGTGGAAGAACAACAAATAAAAATATTAAGAGACATGAAAAGAATTGCGTTTGTTTTTATTGCTTTATTCATGGTGTTGGGAGCAAACGCTCAGAAAAACACAATTCCTATCGTTAAATACGATATAAAGGATTGTATGAAGGAGCGATTCTCGCTTGAGAAGGTTGCACGAATGAATAAGTACGTTCCGCCTACATCGAGAGGAAGCGTGCTTTATTCCATCGACTATTACGACGAGATGAGTAGTCGCACTATCACCATTTTCGTACAGCCAAACGTGTGGCACAAGATTCTCGGCTTCCTCGATGCCAAGGCAGAGATGAACAAGCAGGAGGACAGCCATCCGTGGTGGCAGGAGCTTAACTCGCTAGTACTGTACAAACTGAACGGAGATTTCTGTTTTATCGATTTTTCGAAATAAGCAAAAAAATAATGCTGAGAGATTTGGTATGTTCCAATCTTTCAGCATTGTTTTTTATTGTTAGTCGAGCAGGTTGCCACCGATAGGACAGAAGTACTCGTCGATTACATCTTTCTTGAAGTTCTCGAATCTTATCGAGAAGCAGATGATATTGTTGTGCCGCTTTGTTTCGAGGAATACGTTTCCTTCGATGCCTCGCGATGTAACGGCCTGATATTTAATAGCGTTTCCAACGTTCTCCTTGTTTCCCTCTTCGAGATAGAATGCTTCGAGTGATGTGCTGGTGTGCATTATAACCTGCGAGCGTCCTACGACGATGAATTCTACTGTTCGCATCTCCTTGTCAATCTGCTCGCCCGTAGATGCCTGAGTACTAATTCTTTCGTTGGCATAATATACGGTAGAAACCACCTGAGTCTGAGCCTCCATTCCGAGCGATATGCAGACGAATGCAAGTATAATAAGTAATTTCTTCATAGTTCCTATTTTGTTTTATTTTGCAAAGGTAGTTTTTTTTTCCAATAGTGCAAATATACTTTACTTTTGTTTGTAAATTCTGCCTAAAAATAATACATTTGCAATATCGAATATAAATATTGAAGTCAAATCATTTAATCTTTAAAGGTCATGCGTAAATCAATTATCTTTTTACTTTCAGTTTTGTTTGGGACAACAACGCTGTTTGCCCAGAGAGATGGGGTTGAACCGTTCAAGAACTTATCGGTAGGTTTGAATATCGGAATTCTTTCGGGAGTTGGTATTGATGCCGGAACTTATGTATCTGACCATGTCGGTTTGCGTGCCGGATTTAGTTATTTAAAATCCCCAAGCTTCGAGTACGAAATTGACGCGTGGGTCGAAGATAAGCAACATGCTAACTATAACTATGAGGCAACCGTAGAGGCTAAGGCACGGGTAAATCTTTCGACATTCAAAGTTCTTGCCGACTACTATCCTAACAAGAAATGGCCGTTCCATGTAACAGGAGGTTTTTATATAGGTGCATCAAATATTGTTACAGTTGATGCGTTAGCTGATGACATAAGTGTTGATGGAAAGAGTTATAAGAAAGAAAACATAAAAAACTGGTACATTGATGTGGGTGATACTCGCATCAAGGCGAAGGACGGAAAGGTTGATGCTGCCATTACAACGTGGTCGGTAAAGCCGTATGTCGGCATTGGTTTTGGAAACACTGTTCCGATGAAGCATCGTGTTGGCGTGATGGGCGAACTGGGCGTGATGTTCCATGGCAAGCCAAAAATTACAAGTAAGGCCGACCCTGATATCATGACTCACGTTGCAGAGGCTGATGATTCGGAGGAATTCCTCGACATAATGCATAAGATCGTAGGACTTCCGGTTCTGAACATCAGAATTTGCGGCAGAATATTCTAAAAGCAAAGAAGTGTTATTCAATTATTTTTGAATGACACTTCTTTGTTTATTTAGTATACGTTGAAATATTCGTTCAATGTTTTTTGAGCCTCCTCATCAACATGAGTGATGTGCTGGATTATCTTTCCGCTTTCGAGAAGGGCTATCTCGGTACACAAGTCGACCGTGTGGTTTATGTTGTGGCTCGAAACGAGCACCGTGGCGTTGTTTTCCTGCTGATATTGTTTCAGCATTCGCTTGAAGATGCTCTGACTGCTTGGGTCGAGAAAGTTGAACGGCTCGTCGAGAATGACAATTTTCGGTGTGTGCAGAAGTGCGCTGATGATGCCGATTTTCTGCTTGTTTCCTGCCGACATGTCACGTATTAGTTTCTTTTGCCCGAGAATCTCACCGTTCATGAAGTGCTCGTAAGATGCTACTCGCTGGTTAATCGTTTCGATATCAATATTTTCAATCTTTGCAATAAACGAAAAATATTCCTCTGGGGTGAGGTAGTCGATAAGAAATCCGGAATCGATATACGCTCCGGTGTACTTTTTCCATTCCTCGGTGTTGCTGGTTATGTAGCACACATCGGTTGTTTCGCCTTCCTCATCTGCCGGAACAGTTCCACTGATGCTTATTTCGCCATCGTTAGGTTTTATCAGGTCGAGAATCATTCTGAAAAGCGTCGTCTTTCCGGCTCCGTTGTTGCCCACAAGTCCGAGAATTACTCCGTCGTTCACGGTAAAATCGGGAATGTCTACGGCAATCTTCTCGCCGAATGTCTTTTTTATGTCTTTTATTCTAATCTTCATAATTTCAGTTTTTTAGTTTGCTATTGTCTTTCTGAAGCCCTCAAGATTCTCGTATCTGCGTTTCATAAACTGGCGGTAGATGAATGTCAGCCAACGGCGGTGCAGAATGGTGCTTGCCATGCCTGCGACGAGCATAATGATGTAGCCGGCGTTGCTGTCGGTAAGCGCGTTTATGCTTCGGCAGATGATTATCGGAACGGAGAACGAGCCGAGTGAAACAAGCATCTGAATGTATTTGTTGTTTCGGTTGCTTGCCGTGAGAATGTTGTTGAGAGGAAGTGTCTCCTTATTTATTATGGCAAGGCTGAACATCGACGGAAAGACCAGTCCGATGGTTGCAAAAAGGTATGACAGAAGCGTAAGAATCTCGAGTTTACCCATAAATACAGGCACAAGCATTATCAGAAACGGAAATACGGCGATGCTGCACTGATAGTAGTATTTTGCACGCAGAAGCGAGTAGATGCTTTCTTTTCGCACCATCAGGCCGTCGATATAGTTGCCTTCAACGCCCATTATTCCGGTTAGTGTCATTGTGCCGATAACCGTGCAGCAGTACAATCCGATGAAGTCGGACATAAAAGAGATGCCATCGTAGACCGATGAAAGTCCGAGTAGAATCGTGAATACAGCAACGATGCAGAGAGCCGAGATATACATCTTCCGGATTGCTTTGTTTCTCATCGCACTCTTAACTTCGAGTTTCAGATATTCGCCAATCTCGCCCCAGCGGTCAAAAAATGTGAGCGTATTTACTTTTTTCAGCGATTTTTCCTTCGTGTTTCCAGCCAATTCGTCGAGCATAAAATATCTCTGAACCTTAATGTTTATACCGAAAACGGCGCAGGTTATTAGAATCAGAATGAGGAACGAAATTGGATTCCACAGAATGAAACCTTCGCCAAAATCGATGAGCAGTCTGCCCACAAAGTCGAAACAGAATGAGACGGCGCACAAGGCTGCAAATGTTGCTATCGGAAGTAAAATCCACAGAATGTGATGCTTGCTAAGAGTTCGGCAAAGAAGGTAGAACAGGCTGTTGATGGCGAAAAGCATCCACCAGCCCAACAAGAATCCGATTATTCCGCTGAAGCCGTAGAACTTAAAGATGGTTACGCAGGCAAATGGCAGAAGCATCGAGAACCAGAAGCAGTTGTATAGCCGTGTTGCATCTTTTACAAGATAGCATTTTATAATGGTGTCGCGGCTTATTGGCAGCAGACTGAACGGCTTTACTTGCTGCGACGGCGTTTGCTGGAACATGTATCTGATGAAGAAATCAATCGTCGGCAATACAACCATTCCGCGGTGCAGCATGTGATAAGGCTCCATTCCCGGAAAACATTCGGTAAGAATTCCGGGCAGCATTACAAGTCCTATTACAAAAAGGTAGACGACGTAAAACGCAAGAGTGAGCAGTATGAGGAATAGTGCAAGTTTGTTCTTCTCGAACATAGGATTGCGCTTTTCCGACTTCCTGTTCAGTTCCTGTACAGTTCTGTATATTTGCCAGTTTCGTCTAAGGCTCATAATTATTAGTCGTTATTTAAGGCTGATGTGCCGATTCGTTATCTTAAATCGACAACATCAACTTTTGGATATTTGCGTTTGTTGAAGTTGAAAAGCGTGTCGCTGAAGTTCTGCTTTGCCGAGTACGAACTGATTTTGATGTTCGTAGTGCCCTTGTTTGTCTGCATTGAAACGAAAAGAGGGTTGTTTGTCTTGGCATCGAGATAGATGTTTATGGTTTTCAGCGATGCTTTCTTGTCTTGCGCAGTCAAAACAACCTCGTTTATTTTTCGGCTGCTGTAAACCTTTTTCTTACCCATAGTGCAAGTGTATCCATTCTTGTACAGATTCAGAAAGGCGTAAGGGTTAATATGCTGAAGTTCGTCGGCATCGGGATTGCTCACATTAACCTCTTCGTTTGCCTTTACGTAGCTCCACTGCGTTTTTCCGTTGAACCATACTTCCATCTGCGGAGTTGAGAGGTAGAACTTGCTGTTCTTCAGTTTTAGTGTTCCGCTGAGGCTGCCCGACGGCGCGCTGATTGAGAATCCTATTTTAACGCCTCCTGCGCTTGTAAAAGCGTATGATGCTTTGTCTAAGAGCTTTACAGCCTGATTGTTGCTTTGCTGTGCGAACAGTGTGGCAACGGCAAAAAGTAGTAAAAATAATGTAGATGCTATTTTTTTCATGATTTTAAAAGTTATTTTTTCTTGTTAAATATTTAGGTTCGAAAGTCGCATTTCGAGGTCGGTCTGGTCAACGCACAGAACCTCACGCGGTTTTGCTCCGCGAGTAGGACCAACGATTCCGGCTTTTTCCAACTGGTCCATGATTCTTCCGGCACGGTTGTAACCGATAGAAAACTTTCTCTGAATCAGTGAGGTAGAGCCTTGCTGCATATCTACTATGAGTTGAGCAGCCTCTTTGAACATTGGGTCGATGTCGCCGTCAATCTGTCCCGTTCCGCCGCCTTCGCCGCCTTCCTCCGCAGGAACTTCAGGAAGCATCCATGCCGTTGTGTAGCCTTGCTGCTTCTCGATGTAGTTACAGATGTTCTCGACCTCCGGAGTGTCAACAAAGGCACACTGAACGCGCACAGGCTCTTCGCCTTGCAGATAAAGCATGTCGCCTCGTCCGATAAGTTGTTGTGCTCCTGAGCGGTCGAGGATTGTGCGTGAATCCATCATCGCTGCCACGCGGAATGCCACGCGTGCAGGGAAGTTAGCCTTTATCGTACCTGTGATGATGTTCGTTGTTGGTCGCTGAGTTGCGATAATCATGTGAATGCCGACGGCTCGGGCAAGCTGCGCGATACGGCAGATAGGAAGCTCGATTTCCTTTCCGGCGGTCATGATAAGGTCGCCGAACTCATCGATGATGACGACGATGTACGGCATAAATCTGTGTCCGTTGTCCGGATTGAGTTTACGGCTCTTGAACAACTCGTTGTATTCCTTGATGTTACGCACTCTGGCTTTTTTTAGAAGGTCGTAGCGCATATCCATCTCGTAGCAGAGGCTCTTGAGTGTCTGCACAACTTTTGTAACGTCGGTGATGATGGCATCTTCGCCGTCGGGAAGTTTGGCGAGGAAGTGTCGCTCGATAGGCGAGTAGACGCTGAATTCAACCTTTTTCGGGTCTACCATCACGAGTTTCAGTTCAGCCGGATGCTTCTTGTACAGAAGCGAGGTGATTATTGCATTCAATCCAACAGACTTACCCATACCTGTTGCTCCGGCAACGAGCATGTGCGGTGCTTTGGCAAGGTCGACCATGAATACCTCGTTCGTAATAGTCTTTCCGAAGGCGATAGGCAGAGCCATCTTTGACTCTTGGAAAGTTCGGGTGTTCATGATGCTCTCCATCGAAACAATCTTCTTGTCCTTGTTCGGGACCTCGATACCGATTGTTCCCTTTCCCGGAATTGGCGCGATGATACGTATTCCGAGGGCGGCAAGGCTCAGGGCGATATCATTTTCGAGACTCGCAACCTTGCTTATTCTCACGCCTCGCTGAAGCGTGATTTCGTAGAGCGTGATTGTTGGACCAACGGTTGCCTGAATGCTTGTTATCTCAACGCCGAAGTCGTTCAGAACCTCGGTGATGCGTTTCTTGTTAGCTTCCTGCTCCTGCTGGTCGATGGTTACGGCATTGTCGCCCATCTTGTTAAGCAGGCTTAACGTAGGAAATTTGTAGAATTCTAGGTCGAGCCTTGGATCGTATGGCGCGAGCGGCTTGCTTGGGTCGATGGCATCGTCGGATGTACCGGCGGTAACATCAAAAACAGGCTCTTTATCGGTGATTTCTACCTCCGTATTGGCATCGTCTTCTTCGTTCTGACTGTTGATGACGTTCTGTTCATCCTCCACGTTCGGGTCGTCGTCAGGCTCGTTGTCAGGCGGTGTAACGGCAGGCCTTCTTATTGGTTCGGCTGGTTCTGGATTTTGCTCAGGCTCAGCTTCTTCTTCGGCCTCAATTTCTTCTGACAAAGAAGGTTCGTCTTCAGATTCTTCCTCTTCTTCGTCATTTTCGTCTTCTTCATTGTTCATGTCACGGAACCGCTCATCATCTTCAGGCGTCTGCTGACCGATTATAACCTTATCCTTCTTCTTTCTGTAAGTCGAAAGCGAAGTGATTTTCTTCAGTAAAATGATTGTCTCGTCGCTGAGGCAGATGGCATAGCAGATTGCGCTGATAAACAGAAAGATGATTACTCCGGCTGTGCCAATCTGACCGTTCATCCACTTGAACATATTTATTCCGTGCTGTCCGCCAAATCGGATGAAGAAAGGACAATCGAGAAATTCAAAGTCAATCATGCCGAACAGAAGTGAGTTCCACAGCATTATGAGCGACAGGTACACGAACCATTTCCACAAGCGGATGCGGAACGATTTGGTAAGTTTCAGTCCAGCCATAATCATGAAAACCGGGATTACGAAAGCCGGAAATCCGAAACATTTATTTATGAGGTAGTAACTGATTTTAGCACCTCTTATACCCATCATGTTCTTAATGTTCTCAACGGCAGGTGAGCCGTCTGAAACCTCGCTGTAGTCTTCTGAGCCCGTAGAGAGAAACGACAGAAAAGCCAAGATGATGAAAATGGCTATGCCTATAAGAATTATGCCGATAATCGGGCATATCTTCTCGCTGTCGAGCATCTTACGCGCTTCTTCGGTTGCTTTTGTTTGGAATGTATCTTTGTTGTTTGACTTGTTTGCCATACTGGTTTATCAAAATTTTGTGCAAATGTAGTTGAAAAATTGGTAAAAAACATCTATGTAAGGAAGTTTTTATATAATTTTGTAACTTAAAACGAATATATGGAAGGAAAAGATTCTATAATAATGAACCGCGATGTAGTGGAGTTCGTTACCGTTTCTGTTGAATTCTGCGCTTTTCTTGAGAAGTTCGAAAAAATCACGCGCAGGGAAATGGCTGGCTACATGCTCAAGGTTTTACCACTTATATACATTAAAGCAACGCTTTTGCCCAAGATTGATGCTATTGGTATGGGAGAGGTCGAATCGTTCGTAAAGGAAGACGATTACGAGGCGGTGCGCAGTTATGTGTCGATGAATTTTGCCGACTTTGATACTTATCTCGATGTATTCGTCGAGGATTTCAAGTATAGCGAAACACCGGTGATGAAGACAATTTCCGAGGATATTGCCGACATCTATCAGGATGTGCGCGACTTTGTGTCAAACTATCGTTCGGGAGTCGAGGACATCGTTGTCGATGCGCTTGCCCAAGTAAAGGAAAATTTCGAGATGTTCTGGGGGCAGAAACTGGTGAACACAATGCGTGCCATTCACGAGGTTTATTACAACGAGAGCGAAGAATGAAACAACTATATAATAAGGTTGACAAGAAGAGCATAGCCGAGATGGAACGCGTGCTCTTCGACGGAAAGATTGTGGTAGTGCAGAGTCAGCGCGAGGCTGAATCGGCTGTGAAATATTTGTTGGAGCAGGATATTCTGGGCTTCGACACCGAGACTCGTCCAAGTTTCAGAAAGGGTGTTGAATATAAAGTGTCGCTTGTGCAGTGTGCCTCTCGCGATATGTGCTTCCTCTTCAGACTGAATCTCATCGGAATGCCCGATTGCTTGATAAAACTTCTCGAAGACCTCACCGTTCCGAAGGTCGGTCTGTCGCTGAAGGACGATTTCAGCCAACTTCACAAGCGTGCAGGATTCACGCCCGGCGATTTCTACGAACTTCAGCAGTATGTAAAGACATTCGGCATCGAAGACCAGAGCCTTCAGAAACTCTATGCCAACGTGTTCGGACGAAAGATTTCGAAGGGACAGCGGCTAACCAACTGGGAGGCGCCTGTTCTCACCGAGGCTCAGAAGAAATATGCGGCAACCGATGCGTGGGCGTGCATCATGCTCTACGAGGAACTCGAACGCCTGCGGGCATCAAACGATTACGAAATTATAAAAATGGTTGAACCAGAGGAGGTTCCGGCCGAAAATAATTGATATATGGCATATAACACACTATATTTAAAAAAAGGTAAGGATGAATCGTTGAAGCGTTTTCATCCTTGGGTTTTTTCTGGCGCTTTGCAGCAGATTCCTTCGGGTTTGGAAGAAGGCTCAATCGTGAGGGTTCTTGACAACGATGGAAAGTTCATCGCCGTAGGTCATTGGCAGATTGGCAGCATCGCCGTCCGCGTGCTTTCTTTCGACGATGAGGAGATTAACTTCGACTTCTGGAAGCGTCGCCTGAAGGTTGCCGACGATGTGCGCCGAAGCATCGGTGTAGCTGGCAGAGCCGACAACACTACATACCGAATGGTTCACGGCGAGGGCGACAATCTTCCGGGATTGGTTATCGACCGCTACGGAAGCACCGTCGTTATGCAGGCTCATTCCGTAGGAATGCATGTGTGCCGAGAGGAGATAGCCAAGGCTATCGTGGATGTGATGAACGGCGAGGTTGAGAATGTTTACTACAAGAGCGAGACGACGCTTCCGTTCAAGGCCGACTTGAATCAGGAAAACGGCTTCTTGATTGGCGGAAGCAAGGATAATGTAGCCCTCGAGAATGGTTTGAAGTTCCATGTCGATTGGCTGAAAGGTCAGAAGACAGGTTTCTTCGTTGACCAGCGCGACAACCGAAGCCTTTTGGAGCATTATGCCAAGGGACGCAGCGTTCTTAATATGTTCTGTTATACTGGCGGATTCTCGTTCTATGCAATGCGCGGCGGAGCGAAGTTGGTTCACTCGGTAGACAGTTCGGCTAAGGCTATTGACCTTACGAATGCCAACGTAGAACTTAACTTCCCGGGCGATGAGCGCCACAAGGCTTATGCCGAAGATGCCTTCAAGTATCTCGAAGCAATGGGCGACCAGTATGATTTGATAATTCTCGACCCTCCTGCGTTTGCAAAGCACAAGGATGCCCTCCGAAATGCGCTGAGAGGATATACAAAGCTCAATGCCAAGGCTTTCGAGAAGATTAAGCCGGGTGGAATCTTGTTTACCTTCAGTTGCTCTCAGGCGGTGAATAAAGACCAGTTCCGCATGGCGGTGTTTACGGCTGCGGCACAGAGCGGCAGAAGCGTGAGAATTCTTCATCAGCTTCATCAGCCAGCCGACCATCCGATAAACATCTACCATCCCGAAGGCGAGTATCTGAAAGGCTTGGTACTGTATGTGGAATAAAAAAACAGGATAGTGTATCTCTCTACACTATCCTAATTTTTTTTGTTGCCTTTTACTGTAGTAAAGTAAGCAAAAAAAAGAAGGTTGTCCTCCCGACAACCAATCTTTAATAACCTTTAATCTAATACCATGAAAAACACGGTGCAAAGATATTGATAAATTATGTTATTCAACATAAAACTATTGAAAATCTTTATCTGTTTAACATTTTTTAACATTTGTAAAATTTTTATCTTTAATAAACACCATAATTTTGCAGTTATATTAAAATATGTTTGTATTTTAGCACTTTAAAAGTTCGAAAAACTAATGGTAGAGTTGGAATTGGTTGGATTTGCGGAACTGAAGAAAATATCTTCGTTTTACACAATGTGTCTGCACGAGAAGGGCGGGACACGCAAACTTCTTGTGCCTATTGGAGATGTTGAATACGCGTTCTTGCAGAGGCTCGATTTGAAGAACAGGCGTGTGCGCCCCTTTATGCCCGATGTGGTTAATAATCTGCTGACCAAACTTAATTACAAAATCGACATGGTTATAATAAAAAGTGTAAGCCACGGAATATTCAGTTCGGATATAGTGGTTTCGCCGAAAGATGGCGGCGAAAGCATCACTCTCGACTGCCGCCTGACCGATGCCGTGTCGATGGCTATCGTTACCGAGGCTCCGATTTTTGTGAAGAAAGAAGTTCTTGATGCCGAGTATGCAAGCAAGGCGAGGGGAGACAGAGAGATGCTCTCGTTAAACAGTCTGCCAACAAGTATTCTGAAAGAGGCGATGGACATGGCGGTGAAGTCTGAAAACTACGAGCTTGCCGCACAACTCCGAAATGAAATAAACATGAGAAAATAAATGAAAGAGGTCAGATTCTTTTATGTACCAGATGCAAAGTCTGGCATCTTGCCAAGTGATGAGGCTTCGCATTGTGCAAGGGTGCTTCGCCTGAAAGAGGGCGACGAGTTGATGCTTGCCGATGGACATGGTGTATTCTACAAGGCGCAGCTCACGGCTGTGAGCAACCACAAGTGCCTTTACTCGATAATTGAAGAAGATGTTCAGAAAAAGGCTTGGGAAGGAAATATCCACATTGCGGTGGCCCCGACCAAGAATATGGACCGAATTGAGTGGTTTGCCGAGAAAGCGACCGAAATTGGTATCGACAGACTTTCGTTTTTGAACTGTCGCTTTTCTGAACGCACGGTTATAAAGAATGAGCGAGTGGAGAAAATCCTTGTCTCTGCATTAAAACAGAGCCACAAGGCATTCATGCCGCAACTCGACGAGATGATGCCTTTCAAGAAGTTTGTCGAGGAGGCAGATGCCGAAGACAAGTTCATTTGCCATTGCTACGACGAGGGCGATTTGGCTGACGATTGTCGCGAAACTCAGGCTGAAGGAGTACGGATTGTAGACGGAAAGCCGTTGCTTCACGACCTTCTTTGCCGTGGCAAGAAAACGCTTGTTATGGTCGGTCCAGAAGGCGATTTCAGCATCGACGAGGTTGAGTTCGCCCTTCGTCACGGATTCCGTTCAGTTAGCCTTGGCAAAAGCAGGCTTCGCACCGAGACGGCGGCTCTCACTGCCGTTCACATGATGTGGCTTGTGAATCAGAACTGCGATTAAACGTATAATCAAAATAATCTAATCAGATGAAACGAATTTTTGTTGCTTTAGTCTGCGCTCTACTGCTGGTAGCGTGCAGCCAGGACGATTACACAAACGTCATTCCTGCCAACTCTAAGGCAGTTGTGTATTTCGATTTAAAGAGTATTGCCGTAAAGTCGGGCATTGGCGAACTCAATTATCAGAATGAATTGCTCGGCAAACTTAACAGCAAGGATAGTAAGAACGACAAGGAACTGTCAAAATATATCGAAGATCCGACTGAAATAGGACTCGATTTCGGCAAAAGAATCTATGGATTCTACACGGCTAACGATTATTTCTGCATCACAGCCAAGATGAACGACGAGTCGGATTTCGAGGAATTTCTTGAATTTGTAAAGAAACAGGGCTTGGCTTCGGCCGTTACCGAGAAGAACGGTGTAAAGTTTGCTGAGCTTTATGGCTCGGTTCAAGTTGCCTTCAACGACAACACATGCCTTTTCTCTATGGGCACAGGCAATGTTGTAAAGAACACGCTTGCGCGACTTCTGTCGCAGAGCAAGGAAGAAAGTTTTGCGGCTTCTACGCGATTCGAGAAACTTGTGGCTACAAACAAGGACATAGCGTTGCTCACTTCGCTCGACATCGTTCCGAAGGAATATGTAGGATATTTCCGCGTAGGATTGCCCGAAACGGTCGATAATGATAAAATATGTTTCCTCAGCACCTTGAATTTTGACAATGGCGAGATGGTTTTCAAAGGGCAGGCTTTCTCTGACGTTGCTCAGGTTCAGAAGATGCTCGACGAGAAGTCTGGCGCATTCGGCAAACTCGAAGGAACATTCTTATCAAAAGTTCCATACGATGGCAAATGTTCGGCGTTGGCAGTTGTAAATTGCGCGTCGGGCGATAAATTGCTCGACTTCTGCCGAAAAATCCCGGCATTGCGCACTATGCTCATTGGCATGAATATGAATTTTGAGGCCGATGCCATGCTGAAATCAGCTAAGGGCGATATTCAGTTTACTGCCGTGAATGCCGATAATTTCTTGGTTCAGGCTAATGTTTCGGATGTCGCTTTTGCCGGTGGCAAGGAAAGCTATAGGATTGAAGCTGGCGAGAAATCCGCTTTTGTAAATGTAAAAGACAAGGTGTTGAAGATTTCGAACGGTGAGGCTACATTAAATTCAGCATCAAAGCTTGCCGCTCCGAAATTGCTCGATGCTAAATCTGGCAGTTTCAAGGGCGTCGACCTAAAGAAAAAATCGTTCTTTGCAGCCTTTATGGTGGGCGAATTGATGACGCAGAATATGGTTCAGAAAGAATTGTCGTCTGTCGGAATGTATGCCAACTACGCTCGCGGTGTTTTCAACAATGTAGACGCTGTTGTTCTGGCATCCGAGGGCAATAATGATATTGAATTTCATATAATGATGAAGGATTCGAAGATAAACTTTTTAAAGCAAATTTGGAAATAGGAGATGGAAAGTATTGAACTGAAGAACACCCTTCCGCAAGTGTTTGCCAGCCGAGACTCGATAGAGAGCGACGTGTGGCACAAGGAAATTGCGCTTCAGAAAGGAAAGTTGTATCTGCTCGAGGCAAATTCCGGAACAGGAAAATCGTCTTTTTGCAGTTACATCTTTGGTTACAGAAAAGATTATCAGGGTATTATCTGTTTCGACGGAAAGAATATCAACAGTCTCACCACATCGCAGTGGGTAGATGTCAGAAAGAATCATATATCGATGCTGTGGCAGGAACTCAGACTTTTCCCTGAACTCACAGCCTTTGACAATGTGCTGATAAAGAATAACCTGACGGGTTTTCAGAAGAAAAAGCAGATTGACGAGTGGTTCGAGATGCTCGGCATTGCCGACAAGAAGGACGCAAAAATCGGTCGGATGAGTTTCGGACAGCAGCAGCGCGTGGCTATGATTAGGGCTCTCTGCCAGCCATTCGACTTTATTTTTGCCGACGAACCGATAAGTCATCTCGACGATCGTAACAGCGAGATTATGGCATCAATCATGATGACCGAGGCAAAGCGTCAGGGTGCAGGCGTTATCGTAACAAGTATTGGAAAGCACATGGTGCTCGATTATGAAAGGGTTTTGAAATTATGAGATTAGTTTGGAAGTTATTAAGACAGCATATCAGCGTGCCTCAGTTTGTGGGCTTCTTGTTCGCCAATCTGTTTGGAATGGTAATTGTGCTCGTCGGATTTCAGTTTTATTCCGATGTTGTGCCGTTGTTTCAGCAGGGCGACAGTTTTATGCGCGAAGATTATCTTATTGTAAGCAAGAAAATTAGCACTCTTGGCAGTGTGATGGGAAAGACCAATACGTTCTCTGCCAGCGATATAGACGAGATTAAGGAACAGCCGTTCACAAGTCAGATTGGCGCGTTCACTCCTTCGGCATTCAAGGTGAGTGCATCGATGGGGCTCGAAGGGGCAGAAGGCTTCACTACCGAGATGTTCTTCGAGAGCGTGCCAGACCATTTTGTGGATGTCAGTCTCGACGACTGGACTTTCAGCGAGGGTGATAAGGAGATTCCTATTATAATCCCTCGCAACTATCTGAATATGTATAATTTCGGCTTCGCTCAGAGCCGTTCGCTTCCGAAGGTTAGCGAGGGACTTATGGGAATGATTCATTTCGATATATCTATCCGCGGAAACGGAAAGTCGGATATGTATAAAGGTCGGATAATCGGATTCAGCAGCCGACTTAATACGATTCTTGTGCCAGAGAAGTTCATGAAGTGGGCTAATTCGTACTATTCAGCCGATGCTGGTGTTGACAACGAGCCTTCGCGTATGATCCTCGAAGTCAAGAATCCCGCGGACGAGAACATCGCCAAATTCTTCCAGAGCAAGGATTACGAGACCGAGGATAATAAACTCGATGCAGGAAAGACAACGTGGTTTTTGCGTATGATGGTTGGCATCGTGATGATTATCGGTTTGCTCATCAGCGCGCTCAGTTTCTATATCCTGATGCTCAGTATCTATCTTTTGGTTGAAAAAAACGCAAGCAAGTTAGAAAATCTTCTGCTCATTGGCTACAGTCCTGTCAAGGTTGCGTTGCCGTATCAGGCCCTTACAATACTGTTGAATGTTGCAGTTCTTGTTGTTGCCGTCATTGTTGTGGCATTAGTCCGCAGCTATTATATGGACGTGGTAACGATGCTCTATCCGCAGATTGAGACAGGAACGCTTTTCCCAGCAATCGGTCTTGGAATTTTGCTATTCGTAGTGGTAAGTTTGTTGAATATAGTCGTTGTAAAGGGTAAAGTGATGCAAATTTGGCAGAGAAGAGACTGAAATCTTGTTCAGTTTGAATGTAGTTTTGTTCTAATTGTATAAATGATGTTTTTTTGTCTCGAAATATTTCTTTGTAACGAAAAAACACTTTATCTTTGCATATACAAAAAAGAATCTCGAAAAAATTCTATTCATAAATTCTAAATTCGTAAGAAGCGGTGTGTGTGAACATACCGCTTTTTTAACATGCATTCTCAGTTTAATATAAAGTCCAAAGAATCAGTTTTTACAATTCTTTGGACTTTCCTATATTATTTCGTTTTGTTGTAGAGCCTTATTGCATCGCTCATTATGTCGGCATGGTCGAAAGCCAGTTTGGGCAAAGCCGACAGTTCGAACCATTCGGCCTTGGCAGCATCGTCAAGACCTCTGACTTGGGCTGGCTTGTCTATTACGGCGAGGTAGGCAACCGAGATTGTGCGTCCGCGAGGGTCGCGGTTAACTTTCGAGTATGCACCAATCTGTTTCACCTCTTTTATATGTAGTCCTGTTTCTTCTTTCAGTTCGCGAATGGCGCATTGCTCGGTCGTCTCGTCCATATCCATAAATCCGCCCGGAAATGCCCAGCAACCTTTGTATGGCTCTCCGCCACGCTGAATCAGCAGTACTTTCGGGCTGTCTTCTTTTGTAATAACCACGCAGTCGGCAGTAACCGCAGGTCGTGGATATTCGTATGTATAACTCATAATGTTTAAATTTAAAATGTGTGTTGCAAAAGTATTAAAAATATTGTTCTGATTGTACTTTTTCTTTTTGTTATTGCAGATGTTTTGTGCATTTTGTTATTTTTGCTGCGAGATTGCGCAAATTTAAAAGCATGGTTGAATTTTTGTTTTTATCCAAAATCGAAAGTATTATGATTCTAAATAAAAAGGTCTTCGGACTTGCTTTCTTGTGTGCGATGACGTCTTTCTCTTTCGGGAGTTCAGTATGTCTGCAAAATTCAGCAGTTAAGGCTGAAGATTTTTCTTCAGACACAAAAGACGAGTGTGGTGCGTTTTACAGTCGCGACGGAAAATGTCTTCTGAAAGTTCCTCAAGACCTTGTGGAATATAAGGTGAAAGATGGGACGGAGGTTATTGCCGATGCCGCTTTTAGCGGATGTAAAATTGAGAAGATATTTTTTCCGACAAGTCTGAAAAATATACGTCCGTACGCATTTTCTGAAGTTTTTTCCCTGAAGAACCTCGTCCTTCCCGAAGGCATGGAGAAGATAGACAGCCTTGCTTTCGCCGATTTCTTTTCGTTGGAAAGCATCACTATTCCAAATTCCGTGAGGACGATAGGCGAGTATGCTTTCAAAAATTGCGAACACCTTAAATTTATAAGACTTCCGGAAGAAATAAAACGGATAGAGAGGTGCACGTTTGATTGCTGTTACGAGTTGAAATCTGTATATATTCCAGAAAATCTGGATTTTATAGCCAAAGATTGTTTTGACAATTGTTACAACCTCGAAAGAATAGAAGTCGCGCCTTCAAATCGGGAATTTTGTAGCGTAGACGGTGTTCTCTATTCAAAGGATAAAAAGACGCTTATTGTGTTCCCGGGAACCAATGGCGGCGAGAAAACAGCAGTTATTGCTGAAGGAACAGAGGCGATAGGAGCGCATGCTTTCGATACCTTTTATTCGTGTTTCGATTTTGAACCATCGAGAACGGTCTTTATTCCCAAAAGTCTGAAAGATGTCCGCAACATAGATTTTTCTTTGTTGGTTTCAGTCGAAGTTGATGATGCAAATCCTGTATTTTGTAGTGCCGATGGACTTCTGCTTTCTAAAGATAGAAAATCTCTGGTTGCGTGTCCGGCAGGAAAGGTTGCAGAAGGAAAACTCGTCGTTCCCGATGGCATCGAAACGATAAGAAGCAATGCTTTTGATGGCTTGCATTTTGATGTTCTTGAACTCCCAAGTAGCATCTCACAAATCGAGGGACATGTTTTTATAGAGGTTGAAACGCCAGACGGCAATGAGTTTTCAATAAAATCCATTCTCGTTCCAAAGGGAACTCTTGCAAAATTTCAGAAACTGATACCAACGAAATTCCATTCGTTGATGAAAGAAAAATGACATTGATTAGCAGTTTTTGTGTTTTTATTGTCAATATCTGTAAAAAAAACTTTAATTACATTTCTTTGATTTTCAGTAAATAACGAAATTTAGGCTCGAACAGAAAGTCAAATTTCTTTTTATTTTCTTGGCTAAATGCAATATAATTTGTACTTTTGTGAGCCGTTTAGAAGTATCTCTTCGCAAGAGGTGGTGTTCTTAGGGTCGGAAAACCTTATCTAATAATTGAATTCTGATACGATTTGTGAGGACTCTTTGCATTAGGACACATTCTGGACGTGTGGTTAATTTTAAGTCTTTACATGTCGCTTCCTTATAAGTACATACGAGACAAAAAGTCTATTGAGCAATTAAATGGAATTCACATTCAAAAATGTGGAGACCCTAGAAAATTGTCTTGAATCTGATGTAGCAAATCTCTTTTTTTTTGAAATTTCGATAATATAAATATCTGTCGGAGTTGTTCTCTTTCAAAATGTAACATTGCTATGATGTAGCAAGGGGATAGTAAGGGGATAGCAAGATGGTAGCAAGGAGGTAGGTAAGGCTATTAATAGTTTTAATTTACCATTATTTTAAAGGGAAACGAATCTAATATTATCATTTATTAAAGTATTACAATGGAAAACAGAAAGAATAGAATATACCTCTGTCTGGCTCATATGAGCGAGGACGGAGCGGAACAACGTTATGTGAAGGAGGCTTTTGATACCAATTGGGTTGTGCCTCTTGGTCCTAATGTGAATGGATTCGAGAAGGATCTCGAAGAGTTCGTTGGACAGAAAAAACGCGTTGTTGCGCTCTCTGCTGGAACAGCAGCGGTGCATTTGGCATTGCTTGCTTGTGGCGTTGGTCCTGGCGATGAGGTATGTGTGCAGAGTTTTACATTCTGTGCAAGTTCACACCCTATTACATATTTGGGTGCTACACCTGTTTTCATTGATTCTGAACGCGAGACATGGAATATGGATCCCGAGTTGCTGGAAGAGGCTATCAAGGATCGCATAGCCAAGACTGGCAAGAAACCAAAGGCTATCGTGCCTGTGGCACTCTATGGTATGCCTTACAAGATTGACCGTATCATGGAGATTGCCAACAAGTATGAGATACCTGTGGTAGAGGACGCAGCCGAAGGCTTTGGCTCAAAGTTCAATGGTCAGATTTTGGGAACATTCGGTAAGTTCGGTGTGCTGTCGTTCAATGGTAACAAGATGATTACCACTTCAGGCGGAGGTGCGCTGATTACTGAGAATGAAGATGAGTGGCGTGAAATCATGATGTACGCCACCCAGTATCGCGAAAGTTATCCCTATTATCAGCACGAGAAGATTGGCTATAATTATCGCATGAGTAATATCTGTGCAGGTATCGGTCGTGGTCAGATGACCGTGGTAAATGACCACATTGCCCATCACAAACACGTTCAGGCTCTTTACGAAGAACTCCTGAAAGATGTGAAGGGTGTAACTGTACACAGTCAGTCTGCAACAGGCGGTTATGATTCTAACTATTGGCTTTGCACGATAACTCTTGACCCATCACTGAAGATTAAAGGTCAGGAGAATGCCTACAAGACTATTGTGACAGGTGCTGTGGGAGGTGCAGCAGGAGTGATACATGCAGCTGAGAGTGCCACTACCGATTGCCAGCCTAACGAGAATGTGGAAGCACTGCGCGTGTTCTTAGATCAGGCACAGGTTGAGGCTCGTCCAGTGTGGAAGCCAATGCACAAACAGCCTGTATATAAAAATGCCCCCGCTTATGTCAATGGTGTGAGTGAGGATATCTTCAAGATAGGCATGTGCTTGCCTGCTGGTCCATACGTTACGGACGACGATGTGAAGTATATTGTTGATTGCATCAAGACTGCGATTGTATAGCAACAGAAGTTTGTCTCCTGCCAAAAGCAAAATAGATAATGAATATACTTTTAACAGGTGGTGCAGGCTACATCGGTAGCCACACCATTATAGAACTTGACAAGGCTGGTCACAGCGTGGTTGTTGTAGACAACCTTGTGAACAGTAATCCGGAGTCCTTGCGACGCGTCGCAAAGATTATAGGAAAGGAGATACCTTTCTATGAGGTTGATGTGCGCGATAAAGAAGCACTCACGAAGGTGTTCGATGAGAACAGGTTCGATGCAGTTATTCATTTTGCAGGTCTGAAGGCTGTAGGTGAGTCCGTATCAAAGCCATTGGAGTACTATCATAACAATATGACCGGCACTTTCATCCTTCTTGATGTTATGCGTCAGCATAAGTGCAAGAATATAATTTTTAGTAGTTCTGCTACAGTCTATGGCGATCCTGCCATTATTCCTATCACAGAGGAATGTCCCAAAGGTCATTGTACCAACCCTTACGGTCAAACCAAGAGTATGCTCGAAGAGGTGTTGATGGATGTACAGAAAGCAGATTCAGAGTGGAATGTAGTATTGTTACGCTATTTCAATCCTATTGGTGCCCATAAGAGTGGTATGATAGGTGAAAATCCGAATGGTATTCCTAATAACCTTATGCCTTATATCACACAGACTGCTGTAGGAATCCGCAAAGAGTTGGGTATCTTTGGCAATGACTATGATACACCTGATGGTACAGGTGTACGCGACTATATCCATGTATGCGATTTAGCTTCAGGTCATGTTGCTGCTTTAAAGGCCATCAATAAAAACTGCGGTTTGGCGATATATAACCTTGGTACAGGTCATGGCTATAGCGTTCTCGATGTAGTTAACGCTTTTATGAAGGTAAATGGTGTTAATGTTCCATACGTTATAAAGCCTCGCAGACCAGGTGATATAGCAACCTGCTATTGTAATCCAGCCAAGGCCAAGGCTGAATTAGGCTGGGAAGCTCAGTATGGCATTGACGAAATGTGTCGTGATAGCTGGAATTGGCAACGCCAGAATCCAGAAGGTTATGGAAAATGATCTGTATATGTCGATTTTCTCAATAACTTCATGCGAACAGGACTATAACTATGAATCATACCAGTCTTGGATAAACCCAAAACGGTCATTAGAAAAAATAAGTAGCAAAATGTAAGTTGGTTTAATTATTCGGAGTCAATCATTAGCACTTTTCGTTTATATTTTTATAGGCTCTGAATACTTATCTGAACATTATGTAAGGCAAAATTTCTAATGACCGATTTGGGATAAATACCCAAACATGACAAAAAGAATATTATATATAGATTATGCTAAATGCATAGCCATACTCCTGGTAGTGTCGGGACATATCATACAATGTTTTTCAGCAAAAGGATCAAAGGACCCTTTGTTTGAATTTATATACTCTTTTCATATGTCTTTGTTCTTTTTTCTGTCAGGATATGTGGCACTGATGACTCGGGAACGGAGTTTTTCTAAAGGTATATTCCCTTATCTTTTCCGAAAGGCGGAAACATTGCTTGTGCCATTCCTTGTTTGGAGCTTATTGGTTAACAGATTCATAGATATTTTACCCCCCCCAGCCACATATAATGTAATAGAGCTTTTTCAGAGGCCAGATTTGGGTGTATGGTTTTTGTTCTCACTCTTTCTGATTCAGGTAGCTTGTATCCCCTTGTTACGTTGGCAGAAATGGTATGTGATAATACCAAACATTGCTGCACTTGCGGCTTGTGGCTATTTCCTGGAGTCGTTCGCCTATCTAAACTATATGCATTGGATCCCTTTTGTGACTGGTATGGCTATAGCAAAGTTTGAAAAGCAGATTCTTACTCCAACACCTGCAACCATCGCTCTGCTGATATTCATAGTATTCGAGGTAGTGCATCCACATCCAGTCGCCACATCTATATCCCTGGGTATAGCTCTGTTGTACGTATGCACTCAAATCAAGACAGACAACATCATCAGTCGCCAGACACTGTCCATAGGTCAAAATACAATGGGAATATATCTTATACATTTCTTCTTCGTTTGGGCTAAAGGATATAGAGTTATCGATATGTCTGGTTTACACGCCACCCTCACATTATCAATTATGATGGTCATATCCTTCTTCATCAGTATGGCTTCCGTCTATCTTTCCAAGATCCTTCAATTCTTCCCAATTGTCGGATATCTGCTACTCGGTAAGAGAATAAAGTGAAATTATTTTTTTTATGATAAAGAAAATTCTATTGTTTCCTATCAAGGTAGCCTACAGACTGCTTGCAGCCTTGCATTTCGTCAATCCTACCGTCATTGTGCTTATCGATGGTGGTATATGCTCGCAGATGTACCAATACCTGATGGGCTACTATCTGAAGGCCAAGTACGGTCAGTCGGTGGAGTATAACACCGTTTGGTATGACGTTGATGGTCGTGATGCGAATGGCAGCGGAGTACGTAATTTTGATTTGCTAAAGATATTTCCCCATCTTGATTTCACGCAGGCAGGCATGGAAAAATGCAAGTGGTACAATCGCCTCTTCCCGTATTATGGCTATAGTAAGGAACATTTTCATGACGAATGGTGGCGAGTAACACCTCCCATGACATTGCTGGGTTATTTCGATTCACCTAATGATGTTTATGCTCCCTTTAATCAGGTGTTCGTATTCAAACCTGAAGATGTTTTGGACGAGAGGAACCTAGAGATTTACAACAACATTCCCGAGAACTCCGTAGCCGTGCATGTTCGTCGTGGTGATCTGTCTGAATACAGGCGCGATTATGGCTATCCTGTCACCGAGCAATATTATACGAATGCCATCAAGCATTTCTACGATATAGATCCCGCGACCCAGTTCTATTTCTTCTCTGATGGAATGGATTATGTACGTAATACATTGCTTCCATCTCTGCCCTTCGCTATCAATAGCGTTGTTGTAGAGAATGGCGATGCCAAGGGTTACTACGACCTAGTCTTGATAAGCCGCTGCCGCCATCAGATAACCTCGAAAGGCTCCCTGGGAAAATATGGTGCTTTGCTGTCCAGCAGCTATGAAGGTAAGACGGTAATCGTCTCGTCTGACGACAGCCGTATCTCCATGCTCACGGCAGTTGGTCTTAAGCCGTTATCAATGTGAATATGAATAATAGGATATAACAGAAAAAAAAGTAAGTAATATTAGTTTTAACGGATAAATATGTCTTCATTAGCAAGTAATAAAACAATAGCCAAAAACTCTATATACCTTTACATTAGGACTCTCATCACTGTTGTGATATCATTGTACACGGCCCGAGTTGTCCTTCAGGTATTAGGCGTTGAAGACTATGGTATTTATAGCGTGGTTGGTAGCGTGGTTGGCACTATCGCCATTTTAAATACTCTGCTGAGTGTCGCCATTTCCCGTTTTCTTAGTTACGAGATGGGCAGTGGATCTGGTAAACGGCTTCACGAGACATACTGTGCCGCCATGATAGGAACGCTGGTAATAGTTTTCGTAATATTTGTCATACTCGAAACGTTAGGTCTCTATTTGTTGCATGGTAAACTGGTTATAGCCGAAGAGCGCATATTTGCGGCCAACGTAGTGTTTCAACTTTCGGTAGTGACTTCAATTATTACGATCATTCAAGGTGTATTTACATCTTGCATAACTGCTCATGAAGACTTCACCTTTTATGCCTATATGGATATCCTTGGTGCATTCTTAAAACTGGCAATAGTGTTTTTGCTTCTTGTTGGTCATTCCGACCGTTTAATTCTGTATTCTGCTTTAACACTTGCTGTAAGTATTATACTTTATGTTATTTATTATGTTTATTGTAGAAAGAAATACGATGAATGCAGCTTCGAATTGTTAGTAAACTGGGATATTCTTAAGCGAATGCTCAAATATTCTGGTTGGTCTATGTATGGCAATGTTTGTAAGACCTTGAACATTCAAGGTGGTAATGTCGTCCTGAATACCTTCTTTGGCACAGGCGTCAATGCTGCTAATGGCATTGCGATGGCTGTTCAAGGCACATTAGTTGGTTTCTCTTTCAATATCATCTCTGCATTCCGATTCCAGATTGTGAAATCCTATGCTGCCAAGGAATTTGAACACATGGTGGAACTGATTTATAAGTGTGGTAAATATGCTACCGCTATTTTCCTTGTTCTTGCAGTCCCTCTTTTCCTTGAAGCCGAATATGTTCTTGGATTGTGGTTAGGCATAGTGCCTGAATATACTGTAGATTTCTTGCAGTTCATCTTGGTGGGTACTGTTTTTTATCTTGGTTGTTCAATTATCAATATTGGTATTGGTGCATCAGAGAAGGTCGCTTTGATGAATATTATTAATGGTACTCTTTATATTGCTCAGCTACCTATCGTCTACGTATTATTCAGATTGGGGTGCCCACCTCCTTATCTCTATATCTCGATGGTGCCTGTCTATGTAATCATACTTATTAGCAGTGGTCTGATAATGCGCACAATAAACCCAATTTACAGCATTACAAGATATTTAGTGGACAGCTTGCTTAAAAATGTGCTTCCTGTTGCCATAATTGCCGGATTCGGTTACATACTGATACAGGTATTGCAACCATGCTTTGTTCGCTTGATAACGGTATGTATTATTTCAATAGTTGTTTATGGACTATATTGCTATTTCATTTTGTTCGCTAAAAACGAACGTGCGAGCATTAATGATAAGATACTATCATTATTACGGATAAATAAGTAGTGAGTATCGACAATTTATCTCCCCAAAATAACAAAGTATGCCAAAGGTTTCAGTCATAGTCCCCGTTTACGGGGTAGAAAAATATATAGAAAGATGTGCCGAAAGTTTGTTCAAACAAACACTATCGGATATGGAATTCATCTTCGTTGACGACTGCACTCCCGATAAGTCAATGGAACTTCTGGGAGGCATAATCGAAAAAAATCGACTTCGCTTTGCGGAGATGAATTGGATGGTACGAACCGAAAGGATGCCTGCGAACAGCGGGCAGTCCGCTGTTCGCAGGCATGGAATTGAAGTCGCTACTGGTGATTTCATAGCCCATTGCGACAGCGATGACTGGGTTGAAGAAGATATGTATAAGTTAATGTATGAACAGGCCATTGCGAATAACCTTGACATGGTTGTTTGCGACTACTACTATAACGAGGATATGAAACAAGTTGAGTTACTTGATAACCCACCCAGAGACATCTTCAACTATCTTCAAAACCTGATTGTTAAAAAGAATATTGGGGCAGTATGGAACAAACTATGTAAACGAAATCTGTATAAAGATGACTTTATATATCCGGCAGGAAGTATGGGTGAGGATCAAGTTATAACCATACAAACTGCTTACAACGCAAAACGTGTTGGTCATGTGGCTCGTTGTTTATATCATTATTACTTCAATACATCTTCTATTACCAACGAAGTGAATAAGGATAAAATATTGAATAGAACAAAGCAGTCAATCGCCAATGGATTGGTTATAGCATCTTTTCTCGAACGCGTAGGTTTAAATGAAACATTATGCAAGGAACTCGATTATCTTAAGTTGCGAAAAAAAAACAATTACGCACAGTTGTTTGATGAAAAGAAGTATCGAGACCTTTGGGTAAATACATACAAAGAGATAAATTGTCGAGTGTTTTGGAATCCCTACATGTCTCTTAGAATGAGACTTAACTACCTTCAGTCATGGATGAAAGTACTTTTTTAAGACCATGCGACTTAATCCTCTATGATAAACTTCGATTTTCATAACCTATGTACCGGTTGCAGAGCATGCGGTGACGTGTGCCCAACGTCATCTATATCCTTTACTAAGGACAAGGATGGCTTTGTGATGCCAACAGTCAATGTGGCTACATGCGTTGACTGCGGGCGTTGCGACAAAGTTTGCCCGGCGCTGAACCATTCCGTACAGACATCATTCAAGAACAAATGCTATGCAGCTTATCACAAAGAGAAGAGAATTAGAACTATCGGTTCGTCGGGCTCCGTTTTCTACGCATTAGCAGAGAGAACGATAGAGGCAGATGGTTCAGTTTATGCTGCTGCATTTGATGCAAATCTTCAGCTTCATCATACCCGAGCAACAAGTCTTGATGAGGTATATCCTCAGATGAAGTCAAAATATCTCCAGAGTGACACAACAGATATATACAAGCAGGTAACTAAGGATTTGCGAGAAGGTAGAGATGTTCTCTTTGTCGGGACACCCTGCCAATGTCAGGCGCTACATAATATGTTGCCTGACCGTTTACGCGATAAATTGCTTTTGGTCGATATCATCTGTCATGGAGTACCTTCACAGAATCTGTTCAACAAAAGTATGCGGCATTATGAGCTCGAGCATGATTGCCATGTAGAATCCTTTTCGTTTAGGGAGAAGACAAAAGAATCCTTACGCAACTATAAAATAGAATATACCACAAAAGATGGTAAAAGAAAAACTGTCGTCGGTGGTTTAGACGAGATACCTTTCTGCTATGGATTCTTTTATCACTATATACAACGGAATAGCTGTTATACATGTAAGCAACGTACAATAGTACGGGTATCAGACCTTACGCTTGGCGACTTTTGGGGGCTCTCTAATATAAAACCTGAAATATTTGATTTTGAAGCCGGTTATTCTTCTGTTATAACCAATACGTCCAAAGGGCAAGACATAATAGATCAACTTTCTTCATGTATGTTGGAAGAGATATCTGATGGGGTTTCATTTGTTGCTGCAAACAACCGAGCCTATACCAAATTAGATGATAAAAGCTTGATGCGAGGCATTTTCTTTTTCTGTCTGCGTCATATCGGTTATGCATTCTGCGAAAAGCATTTTCTGAAATGGCAACGGTCAATACTTGATCGACTGTTTTTCTCACTTGTAATACGTTTAGATAATATAAAAAAATATATACTCTATGGAAAGTAAAATCATTGGTTATACGACAGGTGTTTTTGATATGTTCCATATAGGTCACCTCAACATCTTGCGTCGTGCCAAAGAAAAGTGTGATTACCTGATTGTGGGGGTTAGCACAGATGAGTGTGTTGAATCCTATAAGCACAAAACTCCTATCATCCCTTTCGAACAGAGGGCGGCCATTGTTGAGGCCATTAAGTATGTAGATGAAGTGGTGCCACAGAAGAACATGGACAAACTGGCATTCCTACAAAAACGTCACTTTGATGTGATGTTTCATGGCTCAGAATGGAAGGGGACAGAGCTATACAACCGCTATGAAGAAGAATTTGCCCATTATGGAACAAGAATAGAGTATCTTCCTCACACAGAAGGAGTAAGTTCCAGTATGCTAAGAAAAAAAATAAATAAATAAAAAGCGTATGAGACCTTCAGAAGGAGTAACGAAACGGTACAAAGCGAAAATATGCGAGATTGCTAAGGCCTTTGATGCCTTTTGCTGTAAGCATGACTTACGCTATTTTGGAATAGGCGGCACTGCTATTGGTGCCTTGCGTCACAAAGGCATTATTCCATGGGACGATGACATCGATTTTGTGATGCCCCGTCCCGACTATGAGCGATTCTTGCAAATATGCGAGGAGTTGGAACCCAAATATGAGGTTTTTCACCATCGAAAATATCCCCTTTATCACTTGACGATGGCCAAAATGTGCGATGCAAATACCTCGTACGTCTCGTCATTTACACAGCGAATGATGTTGGGTGCTTTTATTGATATTTTCCCTATTGATGGATGCCCCGGTAAGACCAAGGTGGAAAGAATAAAATTCTTCAATGACTATCGAAAACTCCGTGCTAAGGGTGAGGCCATTCAGAACTGGTATTCCCCTAAATATCTTTTATCTCTTGTTCATACAAAGAACTGGAAGATGATACCTAATGCGTTGAGTAGCTTTTGGTATCATGCAATCGGTAAGAAAAATGACATTTTTGATAAGTGTGACGAGATATTGATGGCTAATCCTTACGAAACATCAGAGTATGTCGCCTATTTTAGCACTTATCGTAGTGCGAAGATAATCTCCCCACGCGAGTGGTTCGAAGATTACTACTACGCGCCATTTGAGGACTTTCAGATTCGTCTGCCCAAAGGTATTCACGAATATCTCACGCAGTTATTTGGCGATTATATGACACCACCATCGCTTGAATACATTGCAACTGATGACCATGGGGTTGCCTTTATTGATCTGGACAAACGTGTCACTTGGGAAGAAGCATATAATATTTACAAAGAAAAAAATAGTTAGAAATGTCAGATAGTATGTTTTATAGAGAAATCATTTATCCGTTATTAAGTAATATAACTAATTTTTGTGACCGCAATGCTTTCTGTATTAATAAGGAATTTTATACTTATAAGCAGTTTGGACAAGCTATATCAAAAATTAGGGAGGCTATTTGCAATGCAGAGTATCATAACACCAATGTTGGTTTAGTTTACAATGATGACCTTGAAACTTATGCTTCTATTTTTGCCCTTTGGCTTGAGGGGTGTGGTTATGTGCCCTTGCATTCCGGATGGCCTTTAGAACGTTGTTTAGACATTGTTGAACAGGTTGGTGTTGATTTGATATTGGATTCCTCCAAGAAGACCCGTTACGAGAGCGTAAATGTTGTAAACACTGGCATGCTTAAGTATAATAAAGATATGCTGATGCATAAGCAAATATTCAGTGATGATGCTGTTGCTTATATTCTTTTTACTTCTGGCAGTACAGGGAAGCCTAAGGGTGTTCAGCTTACTCGCAAAAACATTGGCAGTTTCATGGATTCATTCTGGAAAACTGGCATAGAAGTCACAGAAGACGACCGATGTCTTCAATGTTTCGACTTGACCTTTGATGTTTCTGTTCAGTCTTATTTAGTTCCACTTATTAAAGGTGCTTGTTGTTATACGGTTCCCAATGGCAAGGTGAAGTATGTCTATGCAAGTGGCTTGATAGAAGATTATAAACTCACCTTTGGTGCAATGGCACCTTCCATGATTCGTTATTTGAAGCCTTATTTTGACGAGATAGATGTGTCGAGTCTGAGAACCTGTATAGTTACAGCCGAGGCTTGTCCGCTTGAACTGGTGAATGAATGGTTTCAAATTGCACCAAATGTCGAGATTTATGATTTTTATGGTCCTACAGAGGCAACTATTTATTGTACTTATTACAAACTAACGAGGGATGGTAACAGCAAAACGCTGAATGGCATCATTTCTATTGGGAAACCGATGGCTAATGTTATAGGACTGATAATCGACGAACGGGGCAATGAAGTCCCTGATGGTGGTAAAGGGGAACTATGTGTGGCTGGTGATCAGGTTACTTATGGATACTTCAATAACCCTGAGAAAAATGCAGAGGCTTTCTTTATCAAGGAAATTGATGGCAACTTGATTAGGTTCTATCATACTGGGGATTTATGCTATAAGGATAAAGATGGTGATATTATGTATTTTGGACGCTTAGACCATCAAGCAAAAATTCAAGGCTTTCGGGTGGAAATGGGCGAGATAGAATATCATGCCCGTGAATTTATGAAAGGTTCTAATGTGGTCGCCATAGCTTTCGAAAATCATCTTGGGTTAACCGAGATTGCCATGTTTGTTGAATCAGCGGCTTTTGACACAAAGGAACTTGTCGCATATATGCGTACAAAGATACCTTCATATATGATACCGTCCTATTTCTATTTTGAACCTGTATTCCCGCTTAATGGAAACGGAAAAATAGATAAGGTTTTGCTAAAAAGTAAGATTAACCACTAGGGACATTATGCTTTTAATACAAAGAATACTACGAAAGATTAATCTTGCTCAGGAGAATAAACGGTATCATTATCTTGCTCCTGGATGTAAGATTCAGGAAAATACCATAGTTTCCGTTCCGGACAACTTGATTATGTATGAGGGAGCAGAACTCGAACCTGGTGCATTGATACTCAACATCAATGCCAAATTCATTATGGGCAAATTTTCTGGAGCCGGTCCAGGGCTTACCGTAATAGCTGGTAACCATGTATCCATAGTTGGTAAGTTTCTCAATCACGTCACGGATTTGGACAAGTTCGAGATAGATCCACAGCATAAACAAGATCAAGATGTAGTGTTGGAAGATGATGTGTGGTTAGGAACAAATGTCACCCTCCTTAATGGTGTACGTATTGGCAGAGGTGCTATTGTGGCTGCAGGAACTGTTGTAAGAACAAAAATTCCTCCATATGCGATAGTTGCAGGAAATCCTGCCAAGGTGGTCGGTTTTCGCTTCACGCCAGAACAGGTGATAGAGCATGAATTAAAACTCTATAAGGAAGAAGAACGTCTGCCATTAGCTAAGTTGGAAAAGAACTACAAAAAATACTATATGGATAGGCTTAATGCTATTAATGAATTTATAAGAATTTAAAATCAACAGAATTATGACACAACAAGAAATTATAGAGAAGATTACTCCAATTTTTCAGGAAGTATTCAATGATGATGAATTAGAGGTGAATATAGAACTCACCTCTGAAGATATTGAGGAGTGGAGTTCGCTCACACAGACCATCATGCTTACCAAAATTGAAGAGGTGTTTGGCATTGTCTTTAAGCTACGTGAAGTAGCAGAGATGGATAATGTCGAAGCAATCGTTTCGATGATAGAAGAGAAAATAGCATAGTTTATGAATTTTGAACAGCATCAACTTCATTCGGGGGAAGTGATAACCATACCTATACCTATACGATATAGTGATTGTGTTGAGCTTATTCGTAGTGACTATTATAGGTATTATGGGAAAACTGAATCCTTGATGAAGATGTTCTTGAAAACATTGGTTTTACCGCCATTTGCGTTAACATTTTGGTTGCGATTGGCACAGATAAGAGGCTTTTGGTATTGGTCTGCAAAAATCATACATCGTCATTACTCTCAGAAGTTTGGATTCCAGATATACCCGAACATGAAGGTTGGCTATGGCTTTTGCTTACAACATTCCATCTGTGTAGTAATCAATCCTGCTACCATTATCGGGAATAATGTGAATGTAAGTCAGTTTACACAGATTGGCTCAAGTAGGGAAAATGCAGCCATCATTGGTGATAACGTCAGCCTCTCGCCCATGATTTCACTAGTTAACGATGTTCATATAGGAAGTAACAGCACTATTGGTACAGGGGCTGTTGTGACTCACGACGTGCCTGAAAATGCTACGGTGGCCGGTGTGCCTGCAAAAGTGCTTCATTACAATAATCCTGGTCATTTCGTTGGAAGCAGATGGCCTTTGCCAAAAAATGATGAATAAGAGACAAATTTTTATCTCCATGCACTATATGGAGATTGGGGGAGCAGAGATTAGTTTGATTGGACTATTGCAGGCCATAGACTACTCTCGATACGATGTGGATTTATTCATCCATTCCCATCAGGGAGAGTTGATGCAATTCATCCCCAAGGAGGTGAACTTGCTGCCTGAAATTAAAAGCTATGCTTATATAGAGCGGCCTATGGTAGATGCTCTTCGTCATGGAGAATGGATGATTGTCTATGGACGCTTGAAAGCAAAATGGCAATTTAGACAGTACTTGAAGAGGAAGAATCCAAAGGATGGTTCAGCAGTCTTGCAATATGTGGCAAGGAACGTAGAACCGTATTTGCCGGATTTGTTTGAATATGGTGAGTACGATTTGGCTATAAGCTTTTTGCATCCACATAACTATGTTCTGACTAAGGTAAAGGCGAAGAAGAAAATCTGCTGGATTCATACAGATTATTCTACCATAGACGTTGATGCCGAGTTAGAATATCCTATATGGACAGCATACAATCAGATTATGAGCATTTCGCCAGAAGCCACAAAGACTTTCCTGTCTGTATTCCCCTCGTTGGCTTCAAAAGTGACTGTTATGGAGAATATCCTTTCCCCAGCTTTTGTTGGAAATCGTTCGGAACTGTTGGCTGAGTGCGAGGTTGAAAAAGAGATGCCTCGTGAAGAGAATATTATTCGATTGCTTTCAGTTGGTCGTTTTTGTGAGGCCAAGAACTACGATAATGTGCCAGATATTTGTCGTAGGATTAATTCTCAATTAAAAGTCAAGTGGTACATCATAGGTTTTGGAGATGATTCTCTCATTCGCCAAAAGATTGTCGAGGCTGGAATGAATGATAATGTTATCATTTTGGGCAAGCGTTCCAATCCTTACCCATATATGAAATCATGTGACATTTATTGTCAACCATCACGGTATGAAGGCAAGTCCGTAACAGTTCGTGAGGCACAGATGCTGTGCAAGCCTGTAGTTGTGACGAATTATGCTACAGCATCATCCCAGATACAAGATGGCATAGATGGATGTATTGTGCCTTTAGACAATGAAGGCTGTGCTAATGGGCTGGTGGAGTTTGTGCATAATAAGGATATGCAGAATATGATTGTTAACTATCTTAAAACTCATGACTATGGAAATGAGGCTGAGATTGAAAAGTTATATAAAATAATTCCATAACGAAAACGATGAGGAAACATGGTACAACAACGTATAGTATATCTTGACGTAATCAGAGTATTGTCATGTATGATGATAGTGTTGATGCATTCGCCTCATCCTAATACAGATACATCAGCCTTTATTCAAGCACCGCTATATTTCATCACGGCCAGTGGCTTGTGTCTGTTTTTTATGGTTAGTGGGGCTTTACTCCTTCCTGTTAAAATCGACACTTTTACATTCTTGAAACATCGTTTGGGTAAGATAGTGGTGCCCCTTTTGTTTTGGACGTTGTTTTATATGGGGATAAAATTGCTCGTAGGTGAGGCAAGTTGGAATGAAACACTCCATTCCATAATCTCAATTCCTTTCACACGTCAAGGGCATGGCGTTTTATGGTTCCTTTATGTTCTGATAGGCCTTTATTTGCTATCACCGATTATATCACCAATGCTGCAAATGACATCCAAGAAAGAACTTCGATTTTATCTTCAACTTTGGGGCATTGCATTGTGTTATCCATTGTTTGCACCTTTCGTTGAACTTACAGTCAATACATACGGAATCCTATATTATTTCTCGGGCTTCGCAGGTTATTATGTGTTGGGGTATTATTTACATACATATTGCAAAAAAATGGGGAAGTTTTGTGCTACAGTTTTATTTGTGCTACCAATTGTTGCATTTGTTGTCTGTTATGCTGCTGGGATGAACAAAATGTTCAGCGATATCTTTTGGTATGAGGGTATAGCCGTGGCAGTAATGTGTATAGCGTGGTTCATAGTTGTTCGGAAGTTTATGGAAAAACGAAGTTTATCTGTTGTTGAAGCCAAGTTTTTGACAACCTTGAGCAACTGCACTTTTGGGGTATATCTTATGCATGTGTTTATCATGAGGAGACTACTGTGGCAGTCTGACTTCGTGGTTTATGGTTTAGGTAGTATTGGTCAAATCATTATGACGTGGGTAGGAACTCTTATCATAAGTTTCGTACTGGTTTTGACATTATCATATCTTCCTTATTCTGAATATATAATAGGATTTACAAATAGAAAACGAAAATGATTCCAAAAATCATTCATTACTGCTGGTTCGGGCATAATCCGCTTCCTGAATCAGCACAGAAATGTATCGCATCATGGCGAAAGTTCCTTCCTAATTATGAGATAAAGGAGTGGAATGAGGATAACTTTGATGTGAACATCATTCCATATACAAAAGAGGCATACGCGGAAAAAAAGTATGCCTTTGTGAGTGACTATGCCCGCTTTTGGATACTTTATAAGTATGGAGGGTTGTACTTTGATACGGATGTAGAGGTGATTAAGCCTTTGGACGATATTATTGCACGCGGTCCGTTTATGGGTATTGAAGTTGCGGCAAAGGAAAATAATTACCCCAAAGTTGCGCCTGGGCTTGGCTTAGGTGCATCACCTATGATGAATCTTTATAAATTGCTATTGGATAAGTATGAGACATTGAGGTTTATAAACGAGGACGGCTCTCATAACAAAAAGACCATTGTAATCTATAACTCAGAAGTACTTCAAGAACAAGGACTGCTGCCAGTAAATGTCCTACAGAAAGTCGCGGGGGTCTATATTTATCCGGCAGATTTTTTTAATCCGTTGGATAGTCTGACGGGAAAGCTTGAACTAACAGAAAACACCAGGTCTATACATTGGTACATGAATTCATGGAGTGATAACGGCAAACTCTATAAATGGCTCTCCAGAATGTCTCATAGATTGTTTGGGATGAATGTTAGAAAATGGGTTCATTTTCGTTAGATGTAGAACTTAATTTATTGAGATTGTGATATCAACAGAAGAAGCTATATTTTACAGGGCATTATATCGTAGCTTATATCTTATAGTCGTGTTTGTATTAACTGTTATTGCAATGAGTCAATACAGACATTGTGATGTATATAGAAAGCATATAGGTAGTAATATGTCATCGACTATTATTGCATTGATTTTTGCTTTTTTTATAGGAATTAGGCCTCATAGAGGATTTGAAGATACTGGAAATTATGTGGAATACTATGATATGGTATATGGAACATTGTTCCAATTTGACTGGGGGGCTGAAAATTTTTTATTTGACAACTTGCTTAATTTTATGGCTTCTTTGGGCGTTCCTGTGACATTATTCTTTATTGTAATTGCTATAATTTATTTTGTAGGCACTGCAATTGCATGTGGTAAATTATTCCCTGGCAATACATTATTGGCGTTTGTTACTTATTTAGGTGCCTTTTCAACATTTAGCTATGGTACAAATGGAGTCAAAGCCGGAGCTGCTGCTGCTTTTTTTTTATTGGCTTTAGCATATCGGGAACGCAAGATTTTTGCCGTTTTTTTATTATGGATTTCTTTAGGCTTTCACCATTCAATGCAAGCTCCAATTGTCGCTTTTATAATATCATATTTCTATCAGAAAGATAAATACTATTTTTACGGTTGGGTATTTTGTTTATTAATGGCGGCTGCACATGTCACATTCTTTCAGTCATTTTTTTCCAACTTTACTGACGAACGAGGATTAACTGATTATCTATATGTTGGCAAAACAACAAAAACGGTTTCTGGATTTAGACCAGATTTTATCTTGTATAGTGCTGTGCCAATGTGTATTGGCTACTACATAATAATAAAAAAACGGATACAATCACCTATTTATTCCTTCTTGTGGAGAGTATATACTTTAACAAATTCTGTTTTCCTGCTATGTACATATGCTAATTTTATAAATAGAATCGCTTATCTTAGTTGGCTTATGTATCCTATAGTATTGCTATATCCTTTTGTAAATATCACATGTAGCAATTATCAGAAGAAATATGTTGGATATGCTGTCTATGGGCACTTGTTTTTTACACTATTTATGGAAATCTTTTATTATGGCATCTAAATATCGTATTTCGGTTTTAATGGGCATTTATAATTGTGCCTCATATTTACAGGAGGCATTAGATTCACTTTATGCCCAAACATATCAAGATTTTAAGATCATTTTATGTGACGATGGCTCGAAGGATGAGACTCTAGCGATTGCTAAGCGTAATGCCGTAGAGCATCCCAATATCGTGCTAATACAAAACGAACACAATATCAAATTAGCAGCAACATTGAATCATTGTTTGGAATACGCGGACACTGAATATATCGCAAGAATGGATGGCGATGACATTAGTGTTCCTGAGCGATTTCAAAAGCAAGTGGAATTTTTGGATGCTCATCTAGAATTCGACTTCGTAAGTTCACCAATGATTTATTTTGATGAGGACGGAGAGTGGGGGGCTGGTCGTGCAATAGCAGATCCTACAGTAAAAGATTTTCAAACTGGAGCAGCACCATTCTGTCATGCCCCAATGATGATGAGAACAGATTGCTTAAAATCTGTAGGGGGATATAATATCTCAAAATCTGTAGAAAGAATGGAGGACTATGATTTATTTTCGCGGCTCTACATTGCTGGAAAGAAAGGCGGTAACTTGCAAGAACCACTTTACAAAATGCGTAATGACAGAAATGCATTTGCTCGGAGGAAAGTTTCGGATAGATTTAGAAGCTATTTAAGTGCCTCAAAGCTGAAAAAACAACTAGGGCTGAGATTCCCCTATCTGACTGGTATTCCTGATTTAATGAAGGCATTCATACCCAATAGCCTTGTTTATTTCATTAAAACAAGAAAAAAGAAGTAGTAAGATGGTTTCTGTTATTGTACCTGTTTATAAGGTAGAAAAGTATATAGAAAGGTGTGCAGTCAGTTTGTTTTCACAAACGCTGGATGACATTGAATTTATTTTTGTTGATGATTGTACACCTGACAGAAGCATGGAGTTGCTTCGTCAGGTTCTTAAAAAATTTCCGAAAAGAGCAGAGAATGTAAGAATAGCAAAAATGCCTGCGAACAGCGGCCAAGCCGCTGTTCGCAGGCATGGCCTGCAGTTGGCTACAGGAGATTACGTTGTCCATTGCGACAGTGATGACTGGGTGGATACAGACCTATATGAAAAAATGTATAAGGAGGCTATCAAAAGTGGTGCAGATGTAGTGATGTGTCCTATTAGGGACGAATACAAGAATCATGCTTCTACTCGTCCAATGTCTAAACTTCCATCAACTTGTAGCGAGGTGGTTGAGAACTGGTGGCGTAAGAGTGTTGGAATGTTTTGCTGGAATAAACTCGTAAAGAGAAGTGTATATACTGACAATGAACTTGTGCCTTTTGAGGGTGTGAATATGTGGGAGGACAATGGTTTAATGCTTCGTGTGTTTTATTACGCTAAAGGATTGTCTCAGATTGAAGATTCTGTATATCATTATAATCAGGCTAATGCGGGCGCTATGACAAGTGGCTATGGAAGAAATTCTATAGATCAGATGATAAAGTGTGCCACACTCCTTGGAGAGTTTTTCGAATGTAAATCTGACAAAGAGAAATATCATAAGACTGTTTGTACTTTGGAGTATCTCGCAAAACTGAATCTTGTGACCACACGTTATGATTGGCTTCGAGAGTTCAATCGATTATTCCCAGAGAGTAATGAGGTTGTCAACTGGATAGGTCTTGATGCGTTTTCCAATAGAGGTAAGGTGCGCTTCTTGTTTGTGAAATACCATCTCGCATGGCTGTTTGTGACATTGTTTAAAATAAAGTCTTTTTTTTAGTTCTAAATATAGGATGACCATTCCATGGTATCTGAATATGTACTGCAGCCCTCCAGTGCCCATGTTGGCAATGGGAAATATAGCGTTGACTATTGTTGGTTGATATGGAGCTGGCGTATTGGTGGGTGATATTTCTGGTTGCGTATTGCTCGTTTTTCATTGGGCATATGTAGGTATTCCGTGAACCTTCGGCTGAGGTAAGGTGCATTCTGACACCATTTTTGAATTATAAACTCTTCTCAGAAAATGAGATGGAGGCTGTGTGAGACGGATGATGTTATTCTTGACACGATAGGATGCTATATAGGTGAATGTATAGGTGAATGAATCGTGTGATTAGAATTAAATTTGTTAAGATTGATAAAGTAAAAAATGAGAAAAAATAAGAAAATGATTAGAGCTACGACCGTTCCTATGTCGCTGGACACGTTCTGCAATGGAATGTTGAAGGAACTGTCGCAAAAATATGAAGTGATAGCGTTGTCGTCGCCTGGAGAGGAGTTGAAGGTGGTGGCAGAACGCGAAGGAGTGCGCACCATCGCAGTACCAATGGAGAGACATATATCGCTTACGAAAGATTTGAAGTCGCTATTCTCATTGATAAAGGTTTTCCGCAAGGAAAAACCGGACATGGTGCATAGTATGACTCCCAAGGCTGGATTGTTGTGCATGATAGCCGCATGGCTGACTGGAGTTCCTGTTCGTGTTCACACCTTTACTGGGCTTGTATTCCCAACTGCAACTGGGGTAAAACGGCGCATATTGATGGCAACAGATTGGTTGACTTGTGCTTGTGCTACACATATTATACCTGAAGGGGATGGCGTGAAGACAGATCTTCTTAATAATGGTATCACGAAGAAACCACTGAGTGTTCTAGGTTATGGCAATGTCAGAGGGGTGGATATGGAGTACTACTTCTTGAGGGATGAAGTAAAATGTAAGATGGAAGAACTCAAGTTGCGCAATGAAGGTAAGTTTACATTTTTATTTGTCGGTCGTATTGTCGGTGATAAGGGTATCAATGAGTTGTGCGAGGCTTTTGATAAATTATCAAGCATGGCTAACGTGAGACTGTGGTTAGTTGGATCATATGAGGAAAGCCTTGACCCTATTTCTCCCCAATCAAAGGAGTTAATAGAGCGAAATCATGCTATTGAGTCGGTTGGTAGTAAAAGAGGTGATGAATTATTGGCATATTATGCAGCTGCAGACTGCTTTGTGTTTCCTAGTTATCGTGAAGGATTCCCGAATACTGTATTGGAAGCAGGGGCAATGGATTTGCCTTCGATAGTGACAGATATTAATGGTTCAAGGGAGATTATAGTAGAAGGCGAGAATGGTGTGATTATTCCATCTCATGATACAAATGCATTGTTTGATGCGATGCTGAATATGATGAAAGATAAGCATGCTCATGAAAAGATGGCTGGTAATGCCCGGCAGATGATAGCTTCACGCTATGAACAGGGTTTTGTGAGAAAGTGTTTGTATGACTTCTATGATGGAATTATTCAATTTTAAAGTTGAATAGTTTTTACTTTAATAGCAGGTGATAGAGTTTGAAGTTTATGCGTTTTACGCAGTGTCCAAAATACCATCCATAATGTATTGGATACTGCTGGCTGTTCTTGTTGTGGGCTATGCCTTAATTTCGTTTTCACAGCAAACGCAGAAAACTCAGAAAATAGCGAGGCTGATGTTGGTGGAATGGGTGGTGCTGATATTCTGTTCTGTTGTTATATTCAGGGAGGCAAGGGCTGAGAGAGCGATAAGCTTGGTGCCACTATCAAGCTATTTCTGCATAGCGGAGAATAGCTACTTGAAGGAGGTGGTGATGATAAACTTGTTGAACATTTGTATGTTCTTACCTGTTGGCTTCTTTCTGAAGTGTGGATACTGGAGTGTTACATATAAAAAGGTCTTTCTCATTGGATTTATAGTCTCCTTTTTTGTTGAGCTTTTGCAGTTTACCTTCAGTAAAGGGCTGTGTGAAGTGGATGATGTGATTCACAACTCCTTAGGTTGTATGGTGGGGTACTGGATAGCAAATTTGATGTTGTACCTTAACCTTAACGAGAGACAACAATAATATTAGGAAAACTGTTTAAAGATGAAATGGACTTGTACAGAATAGCGCATATACTGCGGGATAGGTTCGGTTGGCTGTGGAATATCATAGATACACTTAACTCTTATCTGTTTTCTATGAGGTATGGAAAGAGGCTTAATAACCTTAATGCTAACATTAAATGTAACGAAATGGTGTTAGAAGAGTATGAATTGGTTCTGCTGAGGGATGTACCAATAAATGAGATGGTTTCTTTCTTTGAGCATCAGCCAGAAGAAGCCTACACCTATTTTCGCCCACACAAGTTTGATGCTAAAAGCATAAAGTTTTTACAAGGGAACAAGGCTTTTCTTGCTTATGTTCTTCGAGATAAGACGAATGGCAGGATTGCAGGATATTGTTTTAACAGATCTTTCTTTCATGGTAAGGGTTTTCGTGGCAGGATGGTAGATATTGATTACCGTGGAAAAGGGCTTGGCACAGCGATGAATAAAATACTGAATGAAGTAGGCTTTGGCATTGGCTTACGCCTGTTCGAAACTGTATCAAAGGATAATGTTGCATCCTATCGTTCCGCTATGTCTGCAAGCAATGTGAAGGTGGTGAAAGAACTGGAGCATAATGAGTTGTATTTAGAAATACTACCAGATTAGAACAAATGATTATAAAATGGATATTTGACCGTGTGGTTTCTTTTATAGGACTACTTTTTCTATGGCCAGTGTTGTTGATTGTTGCGATATTGGTGAAGGTGAAGATGCCTGGTGGACCTGTATTCTTCGTGCAGAAGAGAGTTGGGAAAGATGGGAATTTGTTTGATTGCCATAAGTTCCGCACTATGACAGTTAAACATAGTGGTTCGACTGTTTCTGTTGCAGGTGACAGTCGTATCACACCATTGGGCGCAAAGCTTCGTCACTATAAACTTGATGAACTGCCTGGTCTGTGGGATGTGCTGATTGGCAACATGAGTTTTGTGGGGCCTCGTCCTGATGTGCCAGGGTATGCTGACAAACTGCAAGGAGATGATAGGGATGTGTTAAAACTGCGCCCTGGTATTACAGGACCTGCAACATTGAAATATCGTCTTGAAGATGAGTATCTCAGCAACGCGCGAAAACTTGTTGCTAACCTTCTTATGACTCGCAGACTTGATGATGTGACTGGAGTTCGAGCGAACGATAATTACAATGTTAACTTTGATGCGATGAGCGATCAAGAGGTGGCAGTGTGGTATAATGATAATGTGATATACCCAGATAAAGTGAGATTGAACTGCTATTATTATCATCATTATTCGTTCATCAAGGACATACAGATGATTTTCTGTACTGTGTTAGGGAAGAAAATGCAGTATGCTGGTGAGGTGATATGAAGTTTTTTAAGGCGATTTCCTATAAGTTCGTATTAGTTAATGTGAAAAACATGAATTTATCCTTCAACAAGACCAGACATAAATTCGAAACATTATGAAACTTGTGTACAATAGTGAATTTTAAAAAGTTGAATTTGGATGTTTTCCAGAAACTAATGGGACGTTGCTAATAGATTGTACAGACAAGGAGGCGGGCATTAGTCTTGGCAACGATAAGTTTTCATACTATGGAATAAAGGATGGCCAGGTTACAGGTGAGAATGGAATTGATTTTTCTGTTATTGCTATAACAAATGTCATCTCTTAAATTGGGGGGGTGTCAAGCGACAAAGCAGTAAATATGGGGGATAAAACAGGTTAGCGGACAGTAATATATTTAAACAAGAATATTGTAGTTTCGTTTGTTTGAATGATGATTGGTAAAAGATAATAATTGAAAGTTTCTGAATGTCAGAGAAAATATTTATCTTTACAACGTAAAATAAAATTTGACTTTTATGACAGAGATAAATAGAATAAAAAAAGGGTTAGCGCGTGATGGGCGATCTGCTTATAAAATAGCCAAGGAAAACAATTGTGCTTTTATTGTCGTTGGTAACAGTATTTATCGGATGTCGTCTGATGGTACACGGGAAAAGGTGAACGAACTGTCAACAACTCGTGTTAGGGTAAAGTCTAAGAAGTTCGTTATTTAGTTCTTTTATGATAAGCCCTTCTGTAAAACGTTTAAGAGTTTTTGCAGGTCCAAATGGTTCAGGTAAGTCAACTATTACTCGAGTGGTGTTGGATCATGTTCATCTGGGAGTATATGTGAATGCTGACGATCTTAAGGTATTGTTAGAGAAACAACGTTTCCTTGATTTTGCAAAGTATGGAATCAGGTTAAATGCAGATAATTTTGTTTCCTCATTCAAGAAATCTACGTTGGCTGGTAGGATAGACAATGTAAAATTGACTCTAGCAAAACTATCGTTTGAATCAAACAGAATATTGTTGGCTGATGATTATGAAATAGAGGATTATTTTGTATCCTTTATTACTTCGTTTATATGGAATGAACTGCTTGAATGTTCAAAAAGGTTTACTGTAGAAACGGTGATGTCTCATCCTTCCAAGCTTGACTTTATGAAGAAGGCACAGACTAAAGGCTTCAAGGTGTATCTTTATTTTGTAACATTGGCAGATCCGGAGCTTAACAAACATCGTGTCCAAGCAAGGGTGACGCTTGGTGGTCATCCTGTAGATGAGCAGAAAATAAAGGAACGATATTATCGGACAATGAATCATTTGTATGAAGCACTGAAGATTGCAGACTCTGCATATTTGTTTGACAACAGTGCAGGTAAACCTAATTTGTTTGCTGTTAAAGAACATGGGATGATGAATGTAATTTCTGATTCTGTTCCCAAATGGTTTGAGACGTATGTTATCAATGCCATAGAGAGAAAACAAGGATAAAATGGAGTAGATTGACAGGTTTACCTCTTCGACAGACTGATTCTTCCTTACAACAAAGGTAAAAAACAGTTTTGATTTGCTGTTGTTTTCTTGACCAATTTACTTTCTTATGCGGCTGTGCCGCATTCTTCTGCAAACTTAGAGCGAAAGTTGAGTCTTTGACTGTCTGTCCATGAGTTCCAAAAATAGCCGAGTTCCAAAATCATCTCAGACGATTGTGGATCCTCAATCGTTTCCTGATACGGTTGGTGTGCTGGCTCAAGTGTGTCAAAACAATGGAGGAGGATTGCGATGATACTTTTTTGACGAAACGCTGATGACTTCTGACGGACTGAAAGTTTTATCCTATATTCATTTCTTCAAAACGAACTGAAGACTGCAAGAGTTGTATAACCGAAAAGGGTAACTCTACTAAAGCAAGCGGACATCGTTTATTGATGCCCGCTTTTTTTTATTGGCTAAAATATACGTCAAAAAAATATGTGTTACGCATTTGCAACTGCCTGATTATCAGTCTGGGCAATGAAACGGATTTAGATAAGAGTGTAAGGTTTTCGGAAACGAAGCCATGCATAATCTAATAAGTTCATGTGAGCGGTGTTTCTTGAGGATTAGATATCTGATGGAAACACCGCTCTTTTATGCTGAGATGTGCTTGCAAGTACTTGAAAATCAGCGCGGGCAACATTTTGGATTTAGATATATATGAAGGCATCTTTGTTAGTTTGGATGAACGGCATGGAGCCTATGGAATAATCAATTGTATAACTATCAAAAAAACTTTTAGAATTATGAAAGAAGCAAAGCATGAACAGATGCGACAAAATGAAGTGACATTGGAGAAAATTTTGGATGCCATGGAACTGTCAGGTAAGTGGGTGGTCAAGAGACTGAATGGAAATCCGACGAGCGGTCCATTCTCGGAATTAGTCCTGACGGAAAAGGCTGCGGTGTTCTTCCCGAAGGTTGCTTATATGAAGTGGGCATCGGGAGCGTGGAAATGGAAGCAGGGACTTGACTTGCCAACTCAGTTTATACGAATCATAAGAAGTGAGATGAGTCACCGCCTGCGCGACTGGAGAGAACGGAACGAGCAAGAGCCTATGAATAACGAACTTGTGGCTCGGGAACTAGAACAAGCTTTGGCCGATGAACTGGAGATGGAAGAAGAGATGAAGGACTTAGGGTATGCCAATATTTTGGAATATGTGTCAGGGCATCCGCGGTTGGTAGTTTATGTGAACTTGGTTCGCGAAACGAACGACTACCGCACCATCTCGAAGAAACTGCGCATTAAGATGGCAGAAGTGAAGGAATTGGAAGCCGAAGTGATAAAGATTGTCAGAACTAACAGGGCTAAGTGATAATTTTTAATTCAAATAATATGGAAGTGAACTTATTGGATAAAATCTGTGTTCTTGATGCAAAAACAGTAACAAAGAAAGAGTTTGAGCAGACTTTGGGTATGTCCCGGGAAGAGTACCTGAAAGAAATGAGGCGTTTTATTGAGGAACAGCAGCGAACAAAAGCAACTGTTGAACCTAAATAACCCTGAGGGACGACGTCCCTTAAAATTGCGAGCCCTCGTGCTAAAACTGCGCGGGGGCTTTTTTTGTTGATACGAAAAAAATGCAAATAACATGAAGTATTTTAAGATGGAAGAATTCAGATGCCGATGTTGCGGTAAGGTTCGCTTTACCGAGAACATCGAGGCTCTTGTGGAGAATGTGTTGGACCCGGTACGGGAGAAACTGGGAATGGCAATTGTTGTAAACTCAGGTTTTCGCTGTCCTAAACACAATGCCGCTGTGGGCGGAGTGCCTCAGAGTCAGCACACGGTTGGCGAAGCGGCAGATATCTTTCTTCTGAAATCAGGGAGTAAACAGGAGCAGTTGGCTGCTGTAATAGTTGAACAGGGTAAGTACGACCAGGTGATTCTTTATCCGACATTCGTACACGTTTCGTGGAAGAAGAACGGAACTAACCGACGGCAGATTTTGAAGAAGGTAAGGAACGGCTATCAAACGCTATCGCGAGTTTGAAAACAAAAAATATAGGAGACATTAGGATGGGAACAATAGACATTACGAGCGTTGTGCTTGCCCTGATAACTTTGCTAAGTGGATGTGGTTGGATGGTAGACCGTAAGAAACACAGACAGGAAGTGGAGGGACTGAAAGCCGACAACCGACAGAAAGACATGGAATTGAGTAAGGAATACGTGACGGAGTTCCGCACCTTCATTGCAGAACCCTTGCAGCGAGAGGTGGGCGAACTGCGCCAGGAAGTAAAGGAGTTGCGCAATGCGATACAACGGATTGACCGCTGTCCTCATAGGAATATGTGCCCTGTGTATGACGGGATGCCGCAGCAGCCGACAGATGACGGTTGCTAAGAGTGCTGAGCGCAGCGTCATTACTGTTGAGAGTGAAAGACAGATTGAAAGAGTGGATAGCGTGGTAGTGGAACAGAGAGACACGCTGTGCGAGGTGACTACTCTGACTATCATGACAAACGACAAGGGGGACACTCTGAAAGTGACGCAAGTGACAGAGCGCGACCAACTACGTTCACGGTATGACGTAAGACACAGTAGGGAAGATGTGCTGACTGTAAGGGACACTGTGTATGTGGTGACACGAGATTCTGTAATGATTCAAGATTCGATGTATGGGCATCACGAGAAATCAACGGATTCAAAGCAGGCTTTCGTGTTGGCTTTAGGGTGGATAGTGGCTATCGCCTTCATCATTCTTGCATCTATTGTGTTCGTGCGTGCACGACGCTGACACTCGGATTGATATCGGTTTTAGATTATCATCGATATTGACGTACTAACTTTATAGACAAATTAGTCGTTTAACATAAAAAAAGGAGGAAAATATGGCAAAAGTAGCTGGATTTTTGAGTCAAACCAGTGGAAGACTGGATGACAATTTTGTAATGCGCCAGACTGCATTCGGTACGGTAATAGCGAAGACGCCTCGCAAGAAGGGGGTGCCTCGCCGAAGTGAGAAGCAGGCTAACATGCGGTGCCAGATGGCTAACATGGGTGCGAACTTTAAACTGTATGACGGCAAGTTGGCGCAGGCATTCGAAGGCAAGAGCGCAGGACTGAGTGATTTCAATCTGTTTGTAAGTTCAAACTATGGTAGCGGTGCGACGTACATCACCAAGCAGGAGCGCATGGCTGGAGCGTGTGTGCTGGCGAGCTATCAGTTCAGCCGTGGCAGTCTGCCTGCCGTTGGGTACGCCATCAATGACGGTGTGCTGGTAAGCGACATCGCCCTTGGCAATCTGGTGATAGACGAGGGGACGACGGTGAGCGACCTGACGATTGCGATAGGGCAGCACAACTATGGTTGGGATGATGGCGACCAGCTAACATTTTTTGACGCAGTGCAGTGGCAGGGTAGTGATGGAATACCGCGTGCTAAGATGACGGCAATGAAGGTGGTGCTGGATATTACAAACGAAACTCCATTGCTTGACTTTGTGAAGTCGGACGGCTTTACTTCAGTGGCTGCATCAGACGGCAGCGGTTATGTGCTTGGTATGAATCATGCGCTGAAGAACGAAGGAGCAGCATGGGTTCACAGTAGGGAGATTGGTAGTAGCCTGAAAGTTAGCAGTCAGCGACTGATGGTGGTTAACGATATACTGGAGAAATACCAGAGTGATGCCGCGATGTTAGCGAGTGCGAATAGTTACGGCGGCATTAACATGAAGACTGCGTATCTGAATCCTGCATAGTGCTTTTAGGTTCAATGAACCGTACAAGGCTTTGATGAGGCAGGTTTGATTGAGGGCGGCAGCGATGCCGTCCTCTTTTTATTTCTTTTCATCGTTTGAAGACGTCATCTTGAAGTCGTCTACAAACTTCATGCCCCTCAGAATCTGACCGCTGCGCTTTACAAGGTATGGACCCGGTTTTGCCGAGTTGTACTTTCGCGGAGCAGGCAGACTCGCTGCTATGAGCGCACACTGGCGTCGCGACAGTTCCTTTGCCGTGGTGTTGAAGTTCTCGTTTGCCACCGATTCGGCTCCGTAGATGCCTTTACCCATCTCTATCGAGTTGAGGTAGACCTCCATGATACGTTCCTTGCTCCATGTAAGTTCGATGAGGGCGGTGAAGTAAACTTCCAGTCCCTTGCGAGCCCAACTACTTGTAGGCCAAAGAAATACGTTTTTTGCGGTCTGCTGGCTGATGGTGCTTCCTCCGCGAGCCTTCTTTCGTCCCTTCCGGTTATCCTCGAAAGCCTTCTGAATGGCATCGAAGTCGAATCCGCAATGCTCCATAAAGTGTGCATCTTCGGCGGCGATTACCGCCTTTGGGAGATGGCGCGACATCTGGTCGAGCGGAATCCAGCGGTGCTTCATCTTGAAGTCGCTGTCGCCAATCTGCTCAGCCGCGCGTATGAACATCAGGGGAGTGTAGTAAACCGGACACCACTTGTATATTAGTGCCATCGTGATGGTCGATACCAAGAATGCGATTAGTGTAATCTGAAAAGTCCTAACGATAATGTGCCAATATTTTTTCCAGCCTTTCATCTTTTTTGTTAAAAAAACAATGCGAAATTATAAAAAAATCTTTTAATACAAGATATGTCGGGCATTTTTTGTAATTTTGTCGCAAGTTTATAAACTAAAAAGTAATTTTTTAAATGGCTATAGAACTGAAAGGCCTTACTAAACGCAGTGAGGATTATTCGAAGTGGTATAATGAATTAGTGGTTAAGGCGGATTTGGCTGAGCAGGCCGACGTTCGCGGATGTATGGTTATAAAGCCTTACGGATATGCTATCTGGGAAAAAATGCAGAGAGTACTCGACGACATGTTCAAGGAGACAGGAGTACAGAATGCATATTTCCCTCTTCTTATTCCTAAGTCTTTCCTTTCTCGCGAGGCCGAGCATGTTGAGGGCTTTGCAAAGGAGTGCGCCGTGGTTACACACTACCGTCTGAAGACAAACGAGACACACGACGGCGTGATTGTAGACCCAGAGGCTAAACTCGAGGAGGAACTCATCGTCCGCCCAACATCAGAGACTATCATCTGGAACACATACAAAAACTGGATTCATTCATATCGCGATCTTCCTATTCTTTGCAACCAGTGGTGCAACGTAATGCGTTGGGAGATGCGTACACGCTTGTTCCTCCGCACATCAGAGTTCTTGTGGCAGGAAGGCCACACCGCTCATGCAACACGCGAGGAGGCAGAGGCACGCGCAAAGCAGATGCTTAAGGTTTATGCCGATTTTGCCGAGCAGTATATGGCTGTTCCTGTGGTTCAGGGCGTGAAGAGCGAGACAGAGCGTTTTGCCGGTGCTCTCGACACATACACAATCGAGGCGATGATGCAGGACGGAAAGGCTCTTCAGAGCGGAACATCACACTTCCTCGGTCAGAACTTCGGAAAGGCGTTCGACGTTCAGTTTACCGACAAGGACGGAAAACTCGACTACGCATGGGCTACATCATGGGGCGTTTCAACCCGACTGATGGGTGCTCTTATCATGACACATTCTGATGACAACGGATTGGTGCTTCCTCCGGCTCTTGCTCCAATTCAGGTTGTCATCGTTCCTATTTATAAAGGTGCAGACCAACTCGAGGCTATCAACAACAAGATTCAGCCTCTCATCGACAAGTTCAAGAAGATGGGCATCAGCGTGAAGTACGATAACGCAGACAACAAGCGTCCGGGCTTCAAGTTTGCCGACTACGAGTTGAAGGGTGTGCCTGTCCGCTTGGTTATGGGCGGCAGAGACCTCGAGAACAATACCGTTGAGGTTATGCGCCGCGATACCCTCGAGAAGGAGACTGTATCGTTCGACGGCATTGAGACATACGTTCAGAATCTTCTCGACGAGATTCAGAAAAACATCTTCAAGAAGGCTAAGGACTTCCGCGATGCTCACATCTACGAGTGCGACGACTACGAGGAGTTCAAACAGAAGGTAAAGAATGGCGGATTCTTCCTCTGCCACTGGGACGGCACAGCCGAGACCGAGGCTAAGATTAAGGCTGACACTCAGGCTACAATCCGTTGCGTTCCTTACATGTTCGAGCAGACCGAGGGCGTTGACATGGTTTCTGGCAAGCCATCTAAGTGCCGAGTTCTCATTGCACGTTCATACTAACACTCAAAAGTATCTAAGTTAAATTCACCCAATAAATATGATTTTTTTCTTCAGAACACAGGCTGGTAGCATCATCGCTACTCAGGCTGAACAGCTTAGCGAAGAGGACGTTAAGAAACTCTGCTGGCTGTACGGTGACGCTACCGTAGAGAGTGAGGATAACCTGAAGGGCTGTTTCGTTGGTCCTCGACGTGAGATGATTACTCCGTGGAGCACCAATGCCGTTGAGATTACTCAGAACATGAGCATCAGCGGCGTGAAGCGAATTGAGGAGTACTTTCCAGTAAAGGACGAGAATGCCGATCATGACCCGATGCTTCAGCGCATGTACAAGGGCTTGAATCAGGACATTTTTACAGTAAACATCAAGCCGGCTGCTATTCAGTACATCGACGACCTTGAGTCGTACAACGAGCAGGAAGGCTTGGCTCTTTCTCCAGCCGAGATTGAGTACCTTCACAATGTTGAGGCGCAGCTTGGTCGCAAACTCACCGATTCTGAGGTGTTCGGTTTTGCGCAGATTAACTCAGAGCACTGCCGTCACAAGATTTTCGGAGGCTCGTTCATCATCGACGGCAAGGAGATGGAATCGTCTCTGTTTGCCATGATTAAGAAGACAACTCAGGAGAATCCTAACAAGATTATTTCTGCTTACAAGGATAACGTTGCATTCTCACAAGGTCCTGTTGTCGAGCAGTTTGCTCCGAAAGATCATTCAACAAGCGATTATTTTGTAATTAAAGATATTGAGAGCGTTATCTCTCTGAAGGCCGAGACTCACAACTTCCCAACAACCGTAGAGCCTTTCAACGGTGCTGCTACCGGTACGGGCGGTGAGATTCGCGACCGTATGGGCGGTGGAGTTGGTTCATGGCCAATTGCCGGAACTGCTGTCTACATGACATCTTATCCACGCACCGACGGCGAGCGCGAGTGGGAAGGCGGTATGCCTGTTCGTAACTGGCTGTATCAGACTCCAGAGCAGATTCTTATCAAGGCATCTAACGGTGCTTCTGATTTCGGTAACAAGTTCGGACAGCCGCTTATCGCAGGCTCTGTGCTCACATTCGAGCATCAGGAGAACGGCGAGAAGTATGGCTACGACAAGGTTATCATGCTTGCCGGAGGTGTTGGCTACGGCACAAAGCGCGACTGCCTGAAGGGCACTCCTGAGAAGGGTAACAAGATTGTAGTTGTTGGTGGTGATAACTATCGCATCGGTCTTGGTGGCGGTTCTGTATCGTCTGTTGATACCGGCCGTTATTCAAGCGGCATTGAGTTGAACGCCGTTCAGCGTGCCAACCCAGAGATGCAGAAGCGTGCCAACAACCTTGTCCGTGCTCTTTGCGAGGAGGATGTAAATCCTGTCGTTTCTATTCACGACCACGGTTCTGCCGGACACGTTAACTGTCTGTCTGAACTTGTTGAGGAGTGCGGTGGTAAGATTGACATGACCAAGCTTCCTATCGGCGACCAGACTCTTTCTTCGAAGGAGATTATCGCCAATGAGAGTCAGGAGCGCATGGGCTTGCTTATTCAGGAAGAGCACATCGAGCACGTTAAGAAGATTGCAGAGCGCGAGCGCGCTCCGATGTATGTTGTTGGTGAGACAACCGGCGATGCACACTTCTGCTTTGAGCAGGGCGACGGCGTACGTCCGTTCGACCTCGACGTGGCTCAGATGTTCGGTCATTCTCCAAAGACCGTAATGGTTGATAAGACCGTTGAGCGTACATACGAGAACGTAACATATTCAGCAGCAAACGTAAACGAGTACGTTGCGCGCGTGCTTCAGCTCGAGGCTGTGGCTTGTAAGGATTGGTTGACAAACAAGGTTGACCGTTCGGTAACAGGTAAGATTGCACGTCAGCAGTGTCAGGGCGAACTTCAGTTGCCATTGAGCGACTGCGGTGTTGTTGCACTCGACTACAGAGGCAATAAGGGTATCGCAACTTCTATCGGACACGCTCCACAGGCTGGTCTTGCCGACCCAGCCGCTGGCTCGGTTCTTTCTGTTGCCGAGGCTCTTACAAACATCGTTTGGGCTCCGTTTGCCGATGGAATGGACAGCATATCACTTTCTGCTAACTGGATGTGGCCTTGCCGCTCGCAGGAGGGCGAGGATGCCCGTCTGTATGCAGGCGTTCAGGCTTTGTCAGACTTCTGCTGCGCCCTTGAGATTAACGTTCCTACAGGTAAGGACTCGCTTTCGCTTTCTCAGCAGTATCCTAACGGCGAGAAGATTATCAGCCCGGGAACAGTAATCGTTTCGGCTGGTGGCGAGGTTAGCGATGTTAAGAAGGTCGTTTTTCCAGTTCTTGCAAAGGTTGAGAAGAGCACACTTTACCATATCGACTTCAGTTTCGACAAGCTTGCACTTGGCGGTTCGGCTTTCGCACAGAGCCTTGGCAAGGTAGGTTCTGATGTTCCAACTTGTAAGAATCCCGAATACTTCCGCGATGCCTTCATGGCTGTTCAGGAGTTGGTAGAGAAGGGCTTGATTCTTGCTGGTCACGATATCTCAGCCGGCGGTCTGATTACAACATTGCTCGAGATGTGCTTCGCAAATGTTGAGGGCGGTATCGTTGCCAACCTCGACGGTTTCAAGGAAGAAGACCTGATAAAGGTTCTGTTTGCCGAGAATCCGGGCGTTGTGGTTCAGGTTGCCGATGCGCACAAGTCAGAGTTCAAGAAGATTCTTGAGGATGCTGGCGTTGCTTTCGTAAAGATTGGAACTCCAACAGACGAGCGTCATATCCTTGTTGAGAAAGACGGCGCAACATATCAGTTCGGCGTTGACTATCTTCGCGATATGTGGTACTCAACATCATATCTGCTCGATACAAAGCAGAGCTTCAACGGCTGTGCAAAGGCTCGTTTCGAAAACTACAAGAAGCAGCCTGTTGAGTTCGCATTCAACAAAGACTTCACAGGCAAGTTGTCGCAGTACGGTTTGAATCCAGACCGTCGCGAGGCAAGCGGCCTGAAGGCTGCAATCATCCGCGAGAAGGGTACAAACGGTGAGCGCGAGATGGCTTACATGCTTTATCTTGCAGGCTTCGATGTTAAGGATGTGATGATGACCGACCTTATTACAGGTCGCGAAACTCTCGAGGACATCAACTTCATCGTGTTCTGCGGAGGATTCTCTAACTCAGACGTTCTTGGTTCTGCCAAGGGATGGGCTGGTGCATTCCTGTTCAACCCTAAGGCTAAGGCTGCGCTCGACAAGTTCTATGCTCGCGAGGATACGCTTTCGCTCGGAGTATGTAACGGTTGTCAGTTGATGGTTGAGTTGAACCTCATCAACCCAGAGCACAAGAAGCGCGCTCACATGCTTCACAACAACTCGCACAAGTTCGAGAGCAACTTCCTTGGTCTGACTGTTCAGACAAACCGCAGCGTATTGCTCGGCTCGTTGAGCGGAAATAAGCTCGGTATCTGGGTTGCTCACGGTGAGGGCAAGTTCTCATTGCCAGAAGGCGAGGATGCTTACAATGTTGTTCTGAAGTATTCATACGACGAGTATCCTGCAAATCCTAACGGCTCAGACTTCTCTGTTGCCGGAATTTGTAGCGCCGACGGTCGTCACTTGGCAATGATGCCGCACTTGGAGCGTGCATTCTTCCCATGGCAATGCGGCTGCTATCCGTCAGAGCGCAAGCATGACGAGGTAACTCCGTGGATTGAGGCATTCGTGAATGCCCGCGAGTGGGTTAAGGCTCACAAGAAGTAATATACATTACTATATAATAAGGTTAGGGCGTATCTGATTTCGCTCTAACCTTTTACTATCTTTCTCCTTAATGCAAATAATGTATTGACAGTAATTTTTGCTATCATGAAAAGACGATTTTTATCCTTTGCACTATTTTTGCTGACAACAGCGGCTTTCGCGCAAAACAGAATTGATTTGAGCGGAACATGGCAGTTTAAGATAGACAGAGACGGAACCGCTACGGCTACATCAAAATACGATGACAGCATAGAACTTCCCGGCTCTATGCTAACCCGTGGAAAGGGCGATGTTGTGTCGTTAAAGACACGATGGGTCAGTTCGCTCTACGACTCATCTTATTTCTTCAACCCATACATGAAGAAATATCAGGTTGAGGGAAACATGAAGTTTCCGTTCTTCCTAACTCCAGACAAACATTATGTGGGCAACGCATGGTACAGACGCACCGTTTCCGTTCCGTTGACGTGGAAGAAGCAGCGTGTGATTCTGACTCTTGAACGTCCGCATATCGAGACAACCGTTTTCGTAAACAACAAGGAGGTCGGGCATCAGATGAGTCTTTCTGCTCCTCATGTGTTTGACATCACAAACTTCGTCGTTCCCGGAAAGGACAACGAGATTGCGATAAAGATTTACAACGGAATAGAGAACGTGTGCGTTGGTCAGGATTCGCACTCGGTTACCGACCAGACGCAAGGTTGCTGGAACGGAATCGTGGGCAGAATGTCGCTCGATGCACATCCGATGGCATATATCAGCAACGTGGCTGTCTTTCCTGATGTCGAGAACAAACTCATCGACGTAAAGGTGAAAGGCTCGGCTAAGAAATTCAAGTTCGAGATTGACGGCAAGGCTGTTAAGTCAAAGAAACTGACAGACAGCACTTACCAGATTGTTCTTGGCGACGAGATGCGCCTTTGGGACGAATACAATCCGAATGTGTACAAACTTGCCGTAATCAGCGGAAACGACCGCTTCGAGACTGTCTTCGGAATGAGAAGCGTAAAGGTCGATGGCACTCGCATATTGCTCAACGGCAAGCAGATATATGTGCGCGGAACGGTAGGCAACTGCTGTTTTCCAGAGACCGGCTATCCTCCAACCGATGAGGCTTCGTGGACGGCTATCTTCAAGAAGTGCAAGGAATACGGACTCAACACCATGCGATTCCATTCGTACTGTCCTCCTGAGGCGGCTTTCACGGCAGCCGACAAACTTGGTTTCTATCTTCAGCCAGAAGGTCCGTCATGGCCTAACCACGGCGTTAAACTCTACAACAAACAGTACATCGACATCTATCTGATGGACGATACAAAGAGACTTGTCGAGGCTTACGGAAACCATCCGTCGTTCGTGATGCTATCGGCTGGAAACGAGCCTGCCGGAGGTTGGGTTAAGTGGTGCAACGAGTGGGTTGCCTACTGGAAGAATACTGATTCGCGACGTATATATTGCGGTGCCAACGTTGGCGGCGGATGGGCTTGGGACGATGGCTCTGAATATCACGTTAAGGGCGGCGGTCGAGGCTTGGACTGGAGCAAACGCAAGCCACATTCGGACGATGATTATCTGAAAGACATTCAGTTTCCGAGAAACTACAAGAGCAAAGAGCCTAACAACTCGCCGATGATTAGCCACGAGCAGGGACAATGGTGCGCCTTCCCCGATTTGAAGGAGCGTTCGCAGTACACAGGTGCGTACAAGGCTAAGAATTTCGATATCTTCGAGGATTTGTTGCGCGACCACGGCATGGGCGACCAAGCCGAGAAATTCCTCTATGCCAGCGGAAAACTTCAGGTTTTGGCATACAAGTATGAGATGGAGCGCAACTTCCGCACAAAGGATTATGCCGGATTCGTTCTGCTTGGTCTGAACGATTACAGCGGTCAGGGAACGGCTCTTGTCGGTCCGCTGAACGTGCATTGGAAGGAGAAAGGCTATGTTGATGCCGACGAGTGGACAAACTTCTGCAACGACGTTGTTCCGTTGGCTCGCTTTGCGAAATTTGTTTACAAGTCTGACGAGAAAATAAGCGTTCCGATTGAGATTTACAACGCAACCGGCGGAGACTTGACCGATGCCAAGGTTGAATACAATATCAGGTACAACTCTAAGGATGTTGATGGCGAGTTGCTCTCTGCAACCATTCCGGCAGGAAAGAACAACGAGGCGGGCACGGTAGCGTTCGACCCTTCGTCAATTTCAACCGACGAGCTGAGCCGTGGCGTAAAGTGCACGCTCTCTGTTTCTGTCAAAGCAAACGGCAAGAGCTGGCTTAACAACTGGGAATTCTGGGTTTATCCGAAATCTGTAGAAATGCCAGACGCAAAGAATATATACATTTCCGACACGCTCGACAGCAAGGCTCTCGACGTTTTGAAAAAGGGCGGAAAGGTTCTTCTAACGGCTGCCGGAAAGGTCCGCTACGGAAACGACATCCGTCAGGATTTCCTTCCTGTCTTCTGGAACACATCGTGGTTTAAGATGCGTCCTCCACACACAACTGGAGCGTACATCGACACAACTCATCCGATTTACAACAACTTTGTAACCGACCGTTGGACTAACATCAACTGGTGGGAACTTTCAAATCGTGCTCAGGTCATGAATCTTTCGGAGTTCCCTATTGATTATCAGCCACCAATGCAACCAATTGACACATGGCATGTTAGCCGCAAGTGCGGAACGATTGTAGAGGCTAACGTGCTTAACGGAAAGTTGCTGATGACAACTCTTGATATTACGAAAAAGTTGGATGAGAGAGTTGTTGCCCGTCAACTTCGCAAGAGCATCATAGAGTACATGAACAGCCGCGAGTTCGACCCAAGCATAAGGGTTGAGCCATCGCTCATCACGAATCTCTATGAAAAGACTGCTCCGCCGGTGAATATGTTTACAAAAGATTCTCCCGACGAACTGAAACCAAAGATTAAGTAATAAAAAAAAGGCTTGCAGAGTTTGATTCATGCAAGCCTTTTTGTATCGTTTTTGTCGTAGTGAAGTAGGGGAAGGGTTCGGGATTCCTTCGGGATGCGTTCGGGATTTAGTTGAGTTGCCTTATTGTCTTTTTGCTGGGGAGAAATGAGTGTTGATGTGATTCCAAAGCGGAGGTCGTGATGATACAAAATCTTTTGCGCGGCACAAAGAAAATGAGGACGTCTCGGCAAAAGCGACGCGCCCTCATTCAGTTATCTAAAAAATGTGAAAATTATTTCTTTTTAGTAGTTGTTGTTTTCTTTGTTGTCGTAGTCTTCTTGGCTGTTGAAGTAGACTTCTTTGTTGTTGTAGCCTTCTTCTTTGTTGTAGTAGAAGATTTCTTAGCCGTAGAAGTTGACTTTTTTGTTGTGGTTGTAGAAGTTGTAGTCTTTGCAGGCTCTTCCTTCTTTATTTCGCCCTTCTTGAACTTCATTCCAAGATTCATTCCGTCGTATTCCTTGAGGAGCGAAGTAATGGTCTGAACGGTTGAGTTGTTTACTTTTGAGCCGATGAACTCGATGCCCGTTAGCACCTTGTCGGCATCGTAGAGCATAGAAAACTCATCGCCCGAAACGCTTACGGTTGTGGTAGATGAAATGCCAGTTATATCGTATGTAAGCGTAAGTTTGTCGCCCGAAACGGTATATTTGCCACTTGCCTTGTTCTTCTCGCCGATAGTCTTGTCGAAAGTACCGTCGCTCTTGAACGTGAAGGTAAGATTACCCTCCTTGATTCCAGCCTGCTTCAGATAATTGTCGAACTTCTTCTGGGCTTGCGAACTGATGGCCGAGCCAGCCGCCTTTTTCAGAATATTGTCCGATTCGAGCTGAACTGCCGAGCCTGTAAAAATCCATGTGCCCTCGAGTTGGTTGGCAGATACCGATGGAGTTGTTACCGCATTCACAACCTTGTTGAGTATGTCGCCCAATTGTGCGTGCGAAAGGCTTGGCACACAGAATAGTGCCACAGCCAAAAGTGTGCATTTAATCAATTTCATATTTGTGAATTTCAAAAATAAAATACCTTTATAGCGCACAAAGTTACAAAAAAGGTTGAAACGACGAAGCTTTTTTTGCGGATTAAAGCGTTCTTTGCGCAAATTAATGCTATTATTTCGTTGTTCTTGATTATATAGATGATTTTGTGTTTTTTTTCATGGGATATGAGTAAATAATCAGGATTATTGTGTTAAAAAATCTTATTTTGTATAAAAAACAACAAAAAATTCATTATGTGTATTTCTAATATTATTATCTTTGCGCCAAAGTGAACATATTTTGTTAATTTTAGATATTATGAAACAGACATTAAAAGTTTTTGTTTTGGCAATTTTTGCCACTTTTACATTCAACAGCATTGCTAATGCTCAGTTCGGACTTATTAAGGGCGTTGCAGGTGCCGTTACTTCAGGAAAGAGCAAAGGCAAAGAGGTTAAGTTGGCTAACGGAAAATCTGTAAGCACAAAGCGTGCTCCTATCGGCAAGACCGAAGTCATGTCGTGGATTGGCATGGACGATGATGAGGCTACACTCAACGTGTTCAAGGCTATGGTGAAGAAACAGAACAAGTACAACAACGATACCGATGCCCGAATGAAGGTGAGCGACGAGAACAAAGGCGAAATCCTTATGGTTGGCCTGCTTGCCGAAGACTGGAGTTATTCGCGTACAAATCTCGGCGACATCAAGAGTCGTTCTATTCCTTTCTTCTATGTGATGAAGAACAAGGCTGGAAATTTCGTAACAGAGAAGTTCTGGGCTACTCAGAAGTTCAATGGCGCATCGTACGATGCTTTTACCATCGAGCCTGTTATGAGCGGCACGGCCGATTCGAACAAGTATTGGAGAATAATAGTTGACTGGACGGACGAAGATACAGCCAAATACTCACAAGCCAAGTAATTTAGAATCTACTAACAAATTCATAAATCCCCGTTGGCGCGAACCAATGGGGATTGGTTCTTTTTTTATTAGAGAAGAAAACAAGATGACATATAATTATAACAAATAACAGAATTTATGGCTTATCAAGAACAAGAAACAACGGGTTACGGAACCCGTGTAGGAAGGTCGTTTAAGGCAATAGGCAGCGGAATCCTGCTGTTCTGTATCGGAACGGGACTTCTTTGGTGGAACGAAGGTCGTATGGTAAAGACAGCAAAGATGCTCGAGGAGGCCGGCGGCTCGTATGTCGAGATGGAGAATCCAAACAAGAAGGACGCATCGCTCGAGGGTGAACTTATTTGCGGAACGGCTCTGGCAACAACCGAGGATTCGCTCAGCGACAGCCAGTTTGGCGTTGGCGCAAAGGCTATCGCGCTGCATCGCAAGGTAGAGTATTACCAATGGGTTGAACATTCTGACGAGAAGAAGGAAGACAAACTTGGCGGCAAGGAGGTTACAACCACAACATACACATATTCAAAGAAATGGGTGAGCAGTCCTGTTGAGTCGGCTGAGTTCAAAGACCCTGCATATCAGAATAAAAACACTATTCTTACAACCGTTGAGGGGGCTGACCAGTATGCCGAGAACGTAAAGTTCGGCGCATACAAACTTAGCGAGACCCTCATTCACATGATTTCTTCTCGCGAAGGATTGAACTTGGCTATCAGCGAAGATCTTCTGAAAGAACTCGACAAGAACGCGCAGACAGCCTACGAGCGTTTCTACGGCGTTAAGAAGTCGGCTCAGCAGACGGCGGCGCAGCAGCCAGCCGAGACTGCCGTTCTTTCAGATTCAGCCAAGGCTGTTGCCGATTCTCTGAAGGCGGTAAACGACAGCATCATTAAGAATGCCGTAAACAAGAAGGATTTTGAATACGTTCATCAGGCCGGAAACGTGCTGTATTTCGGTCGTGTTCCGGGCTCGCCAGAGGTGGGTGATGTTCGCGTAACATTCGAGCAGGTAGTTCCTGCCAAGGTAACGGTTATGGCTGTTGTAGACGGCGAGACATTCAAGGCTTTCAAGGCAAAGAACGGCAAGCGATTCCAGACTCTTGTGATGGGCAAGAAGACTGGCGACGAGATTATAGAGGCTGAAGATGAGTCTAACGGCTTCTGGCTTTGGGTTTGGCGTGGCATCGGAACTCTGCTTGTAATTGGCGGTTTGAACGGCATCTTCGGCTTTATCGAGACAATCCTGAAGGTTGTTCCGTTTATTGCCGGCATCTTCGGCTGGGGCGTTAGCGTTGTCTGCACAATTGTGGGCATCGTGTGGTCGCTCATCGTCATTGCTGTGGCATGGCTCTTCTATCGCCCTGTATTGGGCATCACGTTGCTGGTTATATCGGGCTTCCTTATATGGGTATTTGCCTTCAAGGGTAAGGACAAACTGAAGGAACTGGCAGCCAAGGCAAAGAAATCAGAGTCTGTAAGTGCGCCGTCTGACAATAATGCATGATAAAAATTGATTATGGCTATGGCTCTGTGCCTGTGTGCCTTTCGCGGGTATGCAGGCGCAGAACTTTTCGTTTTCCTGAAACGTAAACAGCCATCTCTTTTTTTGACAAGACATTAGATTTTACTATCTTTGCCTCTTCGGGCGAAAAGTGAAAAAGTGTATTTATGAAAAATCTGATATTCTCGGCATTCGTTGCCGCTATGATGCTTTCAGCCTGCGGAAGCAAGACTGGCAATGTTGCTGAAACCGCAGAAACTGTCGATAGCCTGACAACCGATTCGGCTGATGTCAAGACTGTCGCAAACGCAAACATAGATTCGGTAAAGCATACCAAAGACTATATAAATCAGCGAATTGATACGATTTATAAGTATAAGAACGATGGGCAATATTGCTCGGAGAGTTACCGCGCGCTCGAGGCTGAGGCTGTTAAACTGAGCGAGGAGCGTGACGAGATTTATTTCGACGGCGACCATTGGATAAATGGTCAGGACATCGACCCGAAATGGAGTTACAAGGTAAAGAAGATAGAATTCGAAGGCGACTCGGTTGCATGGGCTGACATTACAATTCATAATTTCGGCGATAGCCGCGTGAAACTTAGATTGCTGTACGAGCGCGGCGACTGGTTCGTCGACGATTTTTATTTCCACTACAAAGACGAAGGAGTGATTAAGGAATTGCGCGAGAAGGAGGGAATGAAGGAATACATTTCGGCCAACCGCAAAAAATAGAAAAAGATGAGAAAGATATTGCTTTTGCTGTCGTTTCTGCTGATTGTTTGTTCTTGTGGCAACAACGTGCAGAAGACAATGCAGGAAAATAATTCGACAGATAGCGTTGTTGCCGAAAAAAAGGTTAGTGATACAGATAAGAAGGAGGCTCTGCAAGGGTATCCGGCTCTTGTATATGCCAAGGTAAACAAAGTTCTGTCGCAACAGTCTGTAAATCAGAATGAACTCGATTCGGCTTTCTTTGCCAAGAGTTACCTTGATTTGAGGGCTGAGGTTCTGCAGGTGCAGGACGGCAAGCCTTTCGGCCAACTTTTCTTTGTTGAGTACATGCCGTTTTCGCAAGGATTGTGTCCGCCGATTATTATTTCGGGTGTCAAGATAGAGTCGTTTAAAGAAGATAAAGCCGAAATAACCTTCACCATAAATGATGGTGAGGACGATTTCGTAAAAATGTGGTGGCATCTGCAATATGCCAATGGCGAATGGCGCATAGACGACTGGAGTAACTATCTCGAAGACGAGTATGGCATAGTTAAGGGTATGCGCGAATATTTGCAGAAGAATAAAAAGTAGAGATGATGAGAAGAGTGTCTGTGTTAGTTGTATTGTGCCTGTGTCTTGTTGCAGGCGTTAAGGCTCAGAAATCCAGCCTGTATGAGCGTAAGGATTTCTGTTTCAAGATGACAACGGAGAAAGATTCCGAAGGCAAAATCAGAACCGTTAAACTTCACGCTTGCGTTGGCAGTAACGCGGTAAGTAATTTCACGTTCAAGGTTGTCGTTCCGACGGAAGACATCGGCGAAATAACCGAGCCTGACATCAATTTCGACGGCTATCCCGATGTAGACATTAATCTTGGCTATAAGGGCGGATTTTCTAACAACGTCCAGCACGAGGCTTTGCTCTGGAATCAGAAAAAACATTGCTTCGAAGTGCCAGAGGGATACAGCGATATTGGCGAGCCGCAATTTGACGGCGAGAAGAAAATCATCTTCACAACGTTGAGTGCAGGTCCTGATGCGCGCGTAACGACTTATTACCGTTGGCAAGGCAGCACGCTTTGCGAATATCTCTCTGACACTTGGAAGATTGACGATGACAAGGTGGCAGAATTCAGCGATATGCTTAACCTGCCTCTGTTCCGTTTAGATGCCAAACTGAATGGCCGCACTCCTGTAATCATAGCGTTTCAGAAGAATGAAGACGGCGTTGTGGCTGGCTACATTTATTATCCGCGTGCCAAGAATCCTGCGCCTATCATGATAAAAGGAATTTTCGATGGCATCTACGACCTTAGGGAACGGCTGCCGGACGGCACTACTACAGGCTATCTAAGCCTTAAATGCGACAAAGACCAGAACTGGAGTGGAGCATGGGCTAATCCCGTTACTCACAAATCGCTGGAGATAACAGATATTATCTTCAGTCACGAAGTTCCAAAGTGGTTCACGAAGTCGCTTTTTTTAGAGTAAAGAATTTGTAAATAGTAAGTTATATTATGGAATTACCAAAAGATTTAGGCACAAAAATCTTCAAGGGCTGCGGGTGCGTTTCTATTGGCATCGTGGTGCTGCTGATAGCCCTTGTAGCATGGGCTATCAGTCTGCCCGACGAGGAGGATTCTGATGAAAAAAAAGAGGCTCAGAAAACCGAGCAGGCCGAAAAGAAGGACAGTATTGTTGTTAATGCTCCGTTGGAGGGCGACCCTTACAAGGAACTCGACGAACTTATTGGACTTGAACAGGTTAAGGACGAGGTTCGCTCGCTTGCAAACTTCGTTAAGTTGCAGAAGCAACGCGAGAAGAAGGGACTGAAAGTGCCGAAGATGTCGCTGCACCTTGTCTTTACCGGAAATCCCGGAACGGGTAAGACTACCGTTGCGCGCATCGTTGCCCGAATATATAAGGATTTGGGCGTGCTGAAGAAAGGTCACACCGTAGAGACCGACCGCTCCGGACTGGTTGCCAACTACGTTGGGCAGACTGCCACAAAGACAAATGCCGTGGTAGATTCGGCCCTTAACGGCGTTCTGTTCATCGACGAGGCTTACGCGCTTGTTCCCGACGAGGGCATAAAGCAAGACTACGGCCAGGAAGCCATCTCTACATTGCTTAAGCGCATGGAAGACGACCGCGACAAACTTGTGGTAATTATAGCCGGATATACCAACGAGATGAAGCGTTTTATCGACTCCAACCCCGGACTTCAGTCGCGCTTTAACAGGTATATCAGTTTTCCCGACTATACCTCGGGCGAACTTAGCGATATCTTTAAGATGTATGTCAAAAAAAATCAGTACACGCTTGCGCCCGATGCCGAACGTTATCTAAAACACAGGCTCGACAGCGTGGTGCGCCATAAGGACCGCAACTTCGGAAATGCCCGATATGTGCGCAACGTGTTCGAAAAAAGCATACAGCGGCAGGCAAACCGATTGTCTAACCAAAAAGACCTCACCACAAAGCAACTTACCGAACTTACAAAGAGCGATTTGAGCAAGGCGTTCAACAGTTGCAAATAACCTTATTTCATCTCTGCCTCTCTCTCGGCAAAAAGAGTGGGGCAGAGATTTTTTTGCCAAACTTTTTGATGCTGCCGAATTCTTGCGTCCATTCGGTAGCAAATAAACAGAATTCGAGCGGCAAATTCGGCATAACTGAGAAATTCCTGAAAAACACCTGAAAACTAATATCCCTTATCCAAAAACATACATATTCATCAAAGACTTTCCGACTGCTGAAACCGCACAAAATGTTATATATGGTGGCTGAAATGTTAAGTCTTGTGTTGCGGTTGTGTGGTGCGTAATTATTCGTGAGAATTAACATTCTAACACCTAATCATGTAGAAAAACTTATACTTTTTGTTAAATAAGTATTATGGATTTAAAAATTATCAAAAAAACTTATGAGTTTTATCAAAAAACTAATACTTTTTATTTACCTTTGTAATGAAAATATACTTGATGTAAAAGTAGAAAAAGAAGTCTGAGTTTATCTTATGGATAAGGACGCCTTTTATAAAGGAATTTTGAAAGAGAACAGACGATTGAAAAAGAAGGTTTTTGAATTGTCTTCTACCGACTCGCTAACAGGATTGTACAATCGTTCCTATGGTGAGAAAGCGGTTTGTCGTCTGTTGGAATCCGGTATGCGAGGTTATTTCTGTCTTTTCGATTGCGATGATTTCAGACTGATTAACTATAAGTTCGGTCATGAGGTTGGCGACATCGTTCTGATAAGAATAGCCTCGGTTCTGCGTAAGGCATTGTCTGAACAGACAATCATAGCACGAGTCGGAGCAGATGAATACATGTTTTTTATCCCTTTCAGCTCGGGCTATTCTGAGTTTGAGGCAAGTGTGCAGTGCCGCGAGTTCTTCTCTGTTATCAATAGCGAGCAGTTTATCGAACTTAAAGGCTATCGCCCTAATTTCAGCGTGGGTACATGCGAGTATCTGCCAGAGTCGGGCATGACATTCGAGACGCTGTACAAAACGACATCCGAGTGCCTGAAGAAAGCCAAGGAGTTTGAAGGCAACTACTTGTATAATGATGTAACGGGCGGCATCCCCGATATTGCACGCGCATTTCAGTTGCTGCGCGATGACCGTACATTGTACAACGAACTAAACGATTTTCTCTTTACCATAGCCGACGAGTCAAAATGGCTCGAATTTGTGGAACGGAGCGCGAATGTAAAGGGGTCGATGTACGCAAACAAGCAACAGCAACTCGACCAAATTATGCAGTACTACAAGCGCGGAGACCTGAAGGACGCCGACTACGAACTTCTCTTCGACCTTGTGCAGAAAAATTGCGATGTGCTCGATGTATCTATGGTAGAGCGTTTTGTCGGCGGAATTTTAATGCCGTATTACGAGTCTAAGCCTTCGACGCCTGAGACACGAGGCTATCTGGTGCGTTTATACCTGCTGATGGCTGAGGCCTGCATTGCCGTGTACAGGCTTGGCGACAACGGTCTTTGCTGCTATTGTCTGGAATATCTGCAAAAGTGCATAAATACCGCTGAAGGCTTCCCGAAAGACAGTATGCCGTTTGAGTGCAAGTTCTATGCCATGTGCCATTTGATAGGTCATTTCGACCTTATGGACAATTTAGGGGTGGCCGAGAAGGAACGCTTCGATTGCTATCTTCAGGTTATAGAAATGCTGAAAGGCAAGGAAGCGATAACGCTGAGTCCAGGATATATGCGCGATAGCAACGACTATCTGATAAACAATGCTGCGTTGTATCCGCTAATGCGTGCTGCCCTCATTCTTTCGAAAGAAAAGATTCAGGCAACCGATAAGGCCGAACTGAAGCGACTGCTGACATACATAGTGCAGCACTCTACCGATGGGGTGATTGACTCGAACGTTGGAGGCGAGGAGTACACATATTTTAACAAGATGATGTACAGATTGCTTTTCCATCATCATAAAGTTTCCGAGATGGTTTTTGAGTTGCACCGTCATATGGTCGAGATTATCGACCGTCGAAAGAAGGTGCTTGATACAACCGAGCTGACGGCCTTCTGCGGTATGCTCTTCATCGGTTCAAAGGCGCTTGATAATTCCGACTTGGACGGCGAGGAGAAACGCAAGGTTGTGCTTGCTGTATGGAGGATGATTCTGTACATCTTTGTACGCAGACGCAATGTGGCGATGGACTATCAGATTGAATTCCTCTCGCGTAACATGCTAAAAAGCATACTCGCTTCAAAAAATATCACGGCTTCGGACAAGATGCAGTATCTGCCAAAGTCATTATGCGTGTTTATGATAAACACATACGCTCACAGCGCGGCTTTGGCTATATATGTAAACATAGTAACCGAGAACATCATCGACAACTATCCAGAGTTGCTGCTGGGCACGTTCGAAGGCTACGACACGGTCGGCGACATCAGGCAGCATCGCGAAGACATACTCAACTTTATGCGCGAGGCATGCATATTGCACGACATCGGCAAAATATATCAGACATCCATCATCACCAACAGCTTCCGTAAACTGACCGAGCACGAGATGATTCTCGTAAGAATGCATCCGGTGATGGGATATGAGATGATAAAGGACAATCCCGACCTGAGCAAATATCGTGAAATAATGCTCGGGCATCATAAGTGGTACGACGACTCTAATGGCTATCCAAAAGAGTTTTGCAACAGTGGATATCCGAAGAAAGTCCTTGTAGACATAGTGTCTATCTGCGACTCGCTCGAGGCTGCAACCAATCACATAGGACGCAACTACCGCAAGGCAAAACCGTTCTGTATGATATTCGACGAATTTTTTGAAATGAGTGGAACAAGATATAATACCGAGATACTTAAAACTATAGTTGGTACACCCGAGGTATACTGTAAGCTGAGACAGATGGTTGACGTGAGTTGGAAGTCTGTCTATCGCGAACTGTTCCGGGACATTGTAATTGAATTTACTCATTAATTTAGTGAAAGAGAACTTGAGAAAAACTATGGCGGAAGATATTTTTAAAGATTTGGGAGAGCTGAACAAGGAAGAACTCTATGACCTTGCGGTGGCGCTGTATGAGCGCGACATTCTCATAGCAAAGCAGAACAGAGTGAACCTGTTCAGATATGACGTGGCCGACGACACGCTCTTCTTTGTGTTTGTCGACCGGCACGACGGCGAGGTTCGCCGCCGCAAGACTGAACATTATCTTACTTCTGAAAACTACGCATTCAGCACGCCTACGCGCAGCGTGTGCGTGAATCTTTTCAGAGACTATATAGAGGGCAGAAAAACAGAGCCTACGGGCTCGTTCGAGATGCCTTACAAGGAGGGCGGACAATATCTGCGGTGCGACTACAAATGTGTGTATGACCGCAACGGAAAACTCCATTCAATTCTAGGGCAGTTCGAGGACGTAACCTTTACGCGCGAGAAGATGCTCAAGACTATCGAGAAGCAGAACGAGTATATGCGAATAATCAACTCGCTGAAGACATCGTTCGAGTCTATCATCTATTTCGACCTTGAGAAACTTAATTACAGTTTGATATCGGCAACCGATGCCCTCAAGAGCGTTACAAAGAAAAATGGCACGATGAACGAGTTGGCACAGATATTCTGCACGGCATACGTTATGCCCGAATACAAAAAACTGTTTACCGACTTCATCAACTTCGACGACCTTGCCGAGCGATTGAAGGGTAAGCAGTACATCATGGCAGAATATGCCACATTCCACCTTGGCTGGGTTGTTGCCCGTATAATCCCTGCCAATGTCAATGCCGACGGAAACGTTACGCACGCTCTCCTGACATCAGAATGTGCCGATGAACTTCATCGCGAAACAATATTCCTGCGGCAGGCCGCCGAGACCGACGGGCTTACAGGCTTGCTAAACCGGTATGCCGGCAAGCGAGAGATTGAAAAGTGTGTGAGCGAGAAAAAGGTGGGCGTGTTCGCTTTGTTCGACTGCGACAGATTCAAGCAGATAAACGATACGCTCAGCCATCTGGTAGGCGACAGCGTGCTTGTTGAGATAGCCCAGACAATGAAGGAGACATTCAAAAATCAGATTGTGATGAGGCTCGGAGGCGATGAATTTATTGTTTTCATAACTGGTAGTGAGGTTGAACGCCGCCTGAAATCAAAAGACGGATTGGTTGGAATGTTCGACCAAATGAAATTAAATCTCGAAGGGGTGACTATCCCTGAACTTGAGGGCACGCACATAACAATGAGCGGTGGTGTTGTGGCATACAATAATTTGGAGGGAGTTACGTTTGAGGATATGTACAAACTTGCAGACGAAGCACTCTATGTAAGTAAGAAAAAACGAAATGGAAATATAACTATAACTTGTAGGTAAAATTATAAAACCAAACTTTAACAAAGAGAATGATTGAATATAAAGATGAAAAAAGTCGCGAATTAGCCACACAGTCGATTCCGAAGTTGATGCTCAAGTATGCTGCTCCGGCAATCATATCTATGACGGCAATGTCATTGTACAACATCTGCGACTCGATTTTTATAGGTAGAGGGGTTGGGGCTCTTGCTATAGCCGGATTGGCAATTTGCTTTCCGTTGATGAATGTCTTGGCGGCATTCTGTTCGCTCACGCTTGTCGGCTCGGCGGCTCAGGTGTCGGTAATGATGGGTGCAAACCAGCGCGACGATGCACAGAAGATATTCGGCAATATGCTTAGGCTTGAGATTGTGCTCGGACTGGCGGTAACGGTGTTGGGACTTGTTTTTCTCGACCCGTTGCTCGTGCTTTTCGGTGCCACGGACAAGACATTGCCTTACGCGCGCGATTATATGCAGATATCGCTTTTGGGTACCGTGTTCGCTTACACTTTTCAGGGAATGTCGGGGCAGCTCAGAGCCACGGGTAGTCCGGCACAGGCAATGAAGGCGCAGATTATAGCCTTGATTTTCAATCTGGTACTCGATGTGCTGTTTATCTTCGTCTTCGATTGGGGAATTAGGGGAGCAGCCATCGCCACCGTAATAGGACAGGTGTTTGCATTTGCATATTGCGTTGCGCTGTTCAAAGACAAGTCGCGCTATGTCTATTTCACTAAAGAGGGCTTCAGGTACAGTTGGGAGAAGATAAAGGCTATTCTGTCAATCGGAGTTTCGCCTTTCTTGGTAAGCATCTGCGGATGTATAATCGTAGTTTTCATAAACCGCGCGCTCATAGAGCAGGGCGGTAACGACTGCGACTTGTATATCGGTGCATACGGAATAGTAAACCGCATAACGCAGTTCATCATAATGGCTGTTGCCGGCTTCTCTTCGGGATTGCAGCCTATAATCGGATTCAACAATGGAGCAGGACTCTACAAGCGCATAAAGGAGACATTGTACCAGTCAATCCGCGGAGTAACAATATTCATGACACTCGGCTACGCTTTCGTGGCATCGTTCCCGGCGGCTTTGGCATCTCTGTTTACAAGCGACTATAAGATGATAATGTTTAGTGTAACTGCCATGCGCATTGCATTGTGCACGTTTCCTATCGTCGGAATACAGCTTATGAGCATCGTGTTCTTTCAGGCAATACGAAAGCCGCTTTCTGCCATCATTATATCCCTTACAAGGCAGTTGCTCTTTCTCTTGCCTATGCTTGTTATCCTGCCCGAGATATGGGGTGTTGATGGCGTGTGGTGGAGCATGGCTATTGCCGATGTGCTGAGTGTTACGCTCGCAACGGCAATGTTGTTTCGCGAAGTCAGAAACTTTAAGGAAAAAATATGAAAAAGATTTTTTTAGCTGTTTTTGCGGCTATTCTGATGCTTGTATCGTGCAACGATAAAGGCAGACAGAACGGAGCGCAGGGCGAGGTGGAGGTGAGTTTCGACTCGCTCGGAAACGTGATGGGCGACACGGTAGTGTATGCCGACAGTTTCGTGGGTAAGTTCTTTAAGTTCCGCTATGCGCTGCTTGTTGAGATGCCTGTTGGCTCGGACGACATTCACGACAGCATTGTAAAATGGGTTGCCGACGAGTACGACCCGGAGCATCTGTACAAGGGCGACAGAACAAGGCTCGACTCGCTCTTTCTTGTACGCGCCGAGCACATGAAGAAGGAGGTGAAGGACACCGATGACGAATTTGGCTCTGACGGCAGCGAGAACCCGGGATTTGGCGATGGCATCGACAGCACCTCGGTAGTAAAGATATGGGAGAACCGAGAGTTCGTAACCTACGGCTTTTCTTGCGATTATTTCTTCCCCGGAGCGGCTCACGGCTCGTATGTGTTCTATGCCGCAACGTTTAACAAGCACGACGGCAGTCGCGTAAAAACTGAGGATATGTTTACAGACAATGCAAAACTGCTTTCGTATATAAAGCGCGGTCTGATGGAATATTTCGAGGCGCGCTCAATAGAGGAACTTTATGATAATCTTCAGTTAAGCGATACCAAGGATGTTCCGCTGCCTCAGCATGGCTTGTGGATTGAGGACGGCAAGGTGGTATTCCAATATCAGCAGTACGAGATTGCGTGCTATGCTGCCGGACTTCCAGGCGGCTCTATTGATTTGAAACTTATCTCTCCTGATATGGTTACGCCGTGGTTCAAGGATAATTTCTGTCCGTGGCTCAATGATGCCAGCTCTGCCAACAAAATTCCTAATTGACAATTTTTTAAGTTGAAATTTGAAAGTTGAAAATTGAAAAAATTGGATTATGAATTCAGAATTGCTTTCTATGTTAAAATCCAAATATTTCGACCATTTTTTTTGTTTATGCTGATATTTTATAATCTTTGTCAAAAAGCTGCTTGTTTCTGACCATGGCAGTCACAATGTGTACAAGT